>ERZ779643.5-NODE-5-length-271186-cov-19.185460_pt1 | contig 271186 bp, 246 predicted proteins | sample MGYA00511564_ERZ779643 | MGnify/ENA primary metagenome ERZ779643 (study PRJEB29588, sample SAMEA2147114) | human gut metagenome | biome: human gut; feature: human-associated habitat; material: faeces | place: Denmark | collected 2008/2010 ...
CTGTACAGCGTGAACGACAAGGTGACAGTGACAGCCAAGACCGATACAGGCTACTATAAGCTCGATACCGGCGCTTATATACACAGCGACTATCTGAGCGACAGCAAGGTAACTCAGTCGGCAGCACCGGCTACAAAGAAAACGGAAACGCCTAACCCTGCAGAGGGTAAAAAAGTTAACTTTACAGTCGTTACCGTTAGGAAAGATGTTCCATTTTATAGCGACATTAACTGCACAAATGCTACCTCTTGGGTACTCGGCGAGGGTTCTGAATACACAGTAGTAGAAGTGTTTGACAGCAAAAACTGCTACAAATTGTCTAACGGAGAATACGTTAAGAAAGAAGATGTAAAAAAGGGTAAGGTCAGCGATATATATCGTTATCCATTCGACCTTAAAGCTATCCGACAAGTCATTATAGACGATGCCATCAACAACTACGGTCTTGTATTTGCCGAAGATATAATCAAGGACGAAAGTTCGTGGAGTGCTCCTACAGTAATTTCAAAAGATATGAATCCCAGTATCATAAAAAGAAATGTAAATGAAATTGCAGAAGCTAACTTCATATGGTGCCAAATGAAAAAAGGCGATTACTTTAACGTATACATTGAAACCATACCTGATTTAAAGAAAGATGAAAACGGTAACAGCATTGAGGGTTATGCCATATTCTTTCTTAGGTAAAATCTGATTTTTAGGTAGATTTATAATTTAATATTCGAGAGCTTTGAAAGTATAAATTCAAGGCTCTTTTCTTTTTTCTGACAGTAAATTGAACATAAAAATTCAAAGCAGTCCGCACCAGTAGGACTGCTTTTTTATATATATTTTTTCAAAAAATCAAACAAGAAAGGACAAAGGTTATGTTTAAAAACAAATTCAAAAAGCTGACCGGACTTTTCCTTGCGGCAGTTATGACATTAGTCGCTCTGCCCATTCAGACGCTTGCGTCAGATTGGGGTGTCGGTGACAATGTTTATGCGGCTATGCTTGGAAACTACATCGGCTCTGACGGTAAGCCTTACGCCGATAAGTACAATTACGACTATATCTACTATAAGTCAGACGGTAGTGTAGGTGTAGCCACTCGCTATGCCTCAACACACGCTAAGTTAGGCATTAGTAAGAACGGCGTAACACAGCAGGCAATCTGTATCGAAGCCGGTGTATCATACAGCACAGGTAGTTCCTATGTTGGTAAAGATACCAGCGATAAATATATGCAAAACTTACCGGATAATGTAAGTGTCAGATTGAAATTTGATTTACTTTGTGGTTTTAACAGCTCCGTCACCAAATCGCCGGTTGCTAACACAAATCTTGATGATTTCTCATTTGCAACACAAATTATATCATGGGAAATTCAACAGGGACTGCGTACAGGATATGGTAAAAGCGACCTGGCTGTTAATTCAAAAATTCCTAATACACCTAAAACAGCATATTACGACCAGTTGAAAGGACGACCCGCTGAAAAGTGCTATGAGTACATCTTAAACAAGATGAAGGCATATTCAATTGTTCCGAGCTTCACTGTGACTAATAAGGCTAAAGCTCCTACTCACACAATGGAATATAATTCTTCAACGAAGAAGTACAGTATTACACTGCCGGACAATAACAAGAGCAATATGCCGGCGAGTGCATTCAACATTCCCGGTGTCACAGTAACAAAGAGCGGATATGACTACACTTTCAGCACAACAAGCAAGATAAGCGGTACAAAGGCTTGTACATACAAGGCAAATCGCACATATCATTACTTTCAATTAATTAGACATAATTAGATATACTGTATAATAAAATGTATTCAATTATATTGACTTAGCATAAAAATAGTAGTATAATGTCAATTAATGAAACATATTTGGAGAATATGAAATGAAAACATCAGAACTGTTAGCTGCAAAAAGCAGCTTTGAAGACAACACAAAATGGTTGCCTTTCAATGTTCACGCAAGTGATACGGCCGGGATAATAAAGCGACTTTTCAATAAATGGATCGCTCAGAATGTCAGAAGGCGCTTGTGTGCTGCGATTGGCATTGAGAGTTCGGAGAACGCAGAAGAAATTGTGTGCAACTATTGTAAGTTCATTGCACTGGTGCATGATATAGGAAAATTAACTCCGGCGTTTCAACGAAAGCTTAAAGATAATATTCAGGGTCTGGATGACAGACTGTTTGACGCGGGTATCGACCTTTCAGATCTGACACAGATATCAGAGTCACCGCATAACATAGCGGGACAGTATATTCTGAAAAAAGAATTTGAGGTTGCACCGTCAACCGCAGTCATTGTTGGTGCGCATCACGGCGATTGTTCGGCGGATAGGGGGCAATGTTCATATGAGGCTAACTATTACGGACACGGCAATGTTAACGTAAACGAATGGACACGGATAAGAGCGGAATGGATGGAATACGCTCTCAGCGTAACCGGATTTGAAGATGTCAAAAATCTGCCGAATCCCGATGTTGCGGCACAGATGCTGATTACCGGACTGCTCGTAATGAGTGACTGGATAGCGAGCAACACCGATTATTTTCCTTACATAGACATCGAAGAAAAACTCACCGATGAGCAGTGTGAGGAGCGTATCAGAAGAGCGTGGAACAAGCTTTCGCTTACGGACAGCTGGTATGCCGATTTTATCGCTGATAGCGACAGCTTTTTTGAAGAGCGTTTCGGCTTCAAGTCGAACTGCGTACAGCGTGAATTTATGAATGTTGTAAGCCTTTGCAATAAGCCCGGTATATACATACTTGAGGCACCTATGGGAATAGGTAAAACTGAGGCGGCACTTGCGGCAACGGAGATACTTGCATCACGTTTCGGCTATGGCGGAATGTTTTTTGGACTGCCGACGCAGGCAACCGCTAACGGAATATTTGATCGTATTCATTCCTGGGCGAGTGGTACTGATGATATACATTCGCTCAGACTTGCACACGGTATGACGGATATGAATGACGAATACTGTGAGATGTTCCACGGAAGAGCATCCGACATTTCCGATGACGATAATGACAATGTAATGGTTCATACCTGGTTTGAAGGAAGAAAACAGGCGTTGCTGTCAGAGTTCGTTGTTGCTACAGTTGACCAGTTTCTTATGGCATCGTTAAAGCAGAAACACGTTATGCTAAGGCACCTGGGACTTGCAGGTAAGACTGTTATTATAGATGAGTGCCATGCTTATGACCGATATATGTACGTTTATCTGGAAAATTCATTGCGCTGGATGGCGGCGTATAATGTGCCTGTGATAATTCTTTCTGCAACATTGCCGCCGGATAAGAGAGCGGAACTGATAAAATGGTATACCGGCAGTAAGAACAGTTTTGACAACAGCAGTATGGCATATCCTGTGCTGACTTGGAGCGACGGTGCGGAGGTAAAGCAGAAGGATATACCTGTTGATATCCCCGATAAGCCTATCACAGTAATCAGAAGAGAAGAAAATGACAGCAACGATATTGTAAACCTGCTTGAAGATAAACTGTCGGACGGCGGTTGTGCGGCTGTTATTGTGAATAGCGTTGCTTATTCCCAGGAACTTGCCGACACAATAGCGGCGAATATGCCTGATTATCGTGTTATATGTTTCCATAGCAGACTTATATCGACTGACAGAGCGGTAATTGAGCGTGAGCTAACAGAACTTGTCGGTAAGAAGTCGACCTGTGAGAAGAGGGACAAGCTGATAGTAGTCGGTACACAGGTGCTTGAACAGTCGCTTGATATAGACTTTGACTATATGATAACCGAACTTTGCCCTATGGATCTGTTGTTACAGCGTTCAGGCAGACTGCACAGACATAACCGCACACGTCCGGATAAATTATCCGAACCGGAGCTGTGCGTGTTGATCCCGGAAGATTTCAGCAAGAGTGTTTACTCCGGTTGGATACTGAAGCAAACTGAAAAATATCTGCCGGATAAACTTGTTATACCGGGATGTATTCCTGAGCTTGTCGGCGCTGTTTATTCCGAACCCGACAATGATGAACAACAGACCGCAGAGTATAGAAAATATAGTGATGAACAAAAAGAGAAAAAGCAAAGAGCCAAGAAATATTGCATACCGTCACAAAAAATTAATCGCAGTGATTCAACGCCTAGCGATATGATCAACAGGCGAGAGCTGAACAATGATTCTGACGGTGAAGCGGCGGTGCGTGACGGGCAGGAAACCATAGAAGCACTTGTGCTTGTGAAAACATCCGATACGGAGTATTCGCTGTTTTCACGGGACGCAGTGTTTGATATTACTTCTGTACCCGATAATGCACAGGCAAAGCTGATAGCAAAGCAAAGACTGAGATTGCCGGCATTTTTCAGCAAGTCTTATAATTTTGGTAAAACGATTGAGATACTGGCAAACTCTATGCCTCAGGCGTGGAGGAATGCAAAGTGGCTCAAAGGTGAGATATTGCTTTTGCTTGACGGAAATAACAAGATAAGTATGCTCGGCAGAACGTATAAATACAGCACCGAAAGAGGTTTTGAAGAAATAAAGGAGGAAGAAAGCTGATATGGACAGAGAGTTCAATCTGATCGACGAACCGTGGATATGCGTCCGTGACAACGGGTGCGAGGTGAAAGAGATAAGCATAAGGCAGGTCTTTGAACACGCACAGGATTACACGGAGCTTGCAGGAGAAACAAAAACGCAGGATATGGCTGTACTGAGGTTTCTGCTTGCGGTGATTTACACAGTATTCTCGAGGTATGACAAAAACGGTGATGAGGTTGATCCTGAGGATGATATTAATTATCTTACGGATAACTGGAATGAGGTATTTCGGAGCGGCAAATTTCCGATGAAGCCGTTTGAGAAGTATTTTGAAAAATGGTATGACCGTTTCTGGCTGTTTGATGAGGAGTATCCGTTTTATCAGTCTAACAAGGTAAACGGTAAAGGCAAGGCTACAAGTATAGCAAAAATGATCGGCTCGCTTTTTGAAAGTGCCAATAAGCCCAGACTTTTCTCTGACAGGAACAATGACGGAAGACTGCTTTCATATTCGGAAGCGGTTCGTTGGTTGCTACATATAATCTGTTTTGACGATACAGCGGCAAAACAACCAGTACCTAAGAAATCATGGGTTAGTATATTGGGGCTGATAGCGGTCAGAGGAAACAACCTGTTTGAAACGCTTATGCTGAATTACAACGCAGAAAGCGATTCTGAATATGACGTGTATGTAAGCACTCCGTCGTGGGAAAAGGATAACAACAAAGCTGAGTTCAATACTCTGATACCTGTTCCCGATAATCAGGCGGCATTGCTTTCATTGATGTCAAGACGTGTGTATCTTTGCAGAGAAAACGGAAAGGTGAACGGTTATTATATTTCAGGCGGAGATTATTTTGAAGAAGTTGAAGTTTTTGGTGAGCAGATGACGCTCTGGAGGTCATATAAAGAAAAAGGAACCGACAGTACAAAATATAAACCTCTGCTTCACAAGCCTTCAACAAAGGCTTGGCAGGAATTCGGAAGTATCGCGGCGCTTGAAGGTGATGAAAATTCAAGCACTGCAAGAAAACCGGGCATTATAGCTCATATTGAATCGTACATAGACAGGGGCTATCTGGATAATTGCTTTTTACTTAATGTAACAACGGCGTCTGTAATTCATGATTTCAACGATAGTATGTGTTTTAAGATTGTTGATTCTATCAGTGATGAACTGTCGTTCCATTCAGATCTGCTGATGAAAGTCGGAGAAGCGTGGCGCTATCGTATAGGAAACGAGATAGGCAAATGTGAAAGTGCGGCTAAAGCGGTAAATAAACTCAGTATCAATTTGCAGAAATCCGCAGGAGCAAGCGGTGACAAGCTTTCCGGAGAAGACGCAAAGACGCAGTTCTACAGTATGATAGATAAGCCTTTCAGAGATTGGCTGTCACAGCTTGATACCGGATATGATATTGATGAATACACAGGTGAAATTGAAGATACTGTAAGGAAAATCGCAATCGTATTCGGAAATGACTGTGTTCATCAGATGAGCGCAAATACGATTTTCGGACGATATGATAAGGGCGGCAAGGATAAAAACCTTGTGACTTCGGTAAAGGCTCTTAACATTTTTAATGCTACAATAAATAAAATTTTCAGAAAAGAAGGTGATGACAAATGAGTAAGAGTGATATGGTTTATCGTTATACCGCATCAAAAATCGAGTATCTGCACAGCATTGCAGACACAGGAAGAGGCAAAGGGTATCTCGCTGAGCTTCGACACGGTATCGGCAAAAAGCCGGGAGAACTCCCGTCACTTTGGTGGCTGATATTCGACAGAATCGATGAAGAACTTAAAGGTTCAAAGTGTGTGTCAAATGCAGAATGGGCAGTTTATACGGCTCTGACGTTGTACGCTTTGCATCAGCAGGGTAACGACAGGTTTATGTATGAAAAGGGCTATACTCTGGGAAGAGCGGCTTATCACATTGCAAACAGCAATGATGATGAAGAACGTGTTGTAAACAGACTTAACCTTGTTGTAACATCAACGACAAAGGAAGAGCTTGCTTACCAGCTCAAAAGCATAGTTCAACTGCTCAAAGGCAAGAGTATACCGCTTGATTATGCGAAGCTTGCCGAAGAACTCTACAGGTTCAATTATCCTGAGAAGGCGGCAGATATAAAACTGTCGTGGGGAAGAGATTTCTATTCCGAAAAGTATAAGACCGAAAAAGATAATTCAAAAGGAGAGTAAAGAAAATGAGTAACGAAAGATTATATGTTGATTTCCATGTAGTGCAGACAGTTCCGCCTTCATGCGTAAACCGTGATGATACCGGCAGACCTAAAACAGCTTTTTACGGCGGTGCAAACAGAGCCAGAGTGTCAAGCCAGTCGTGGAAGCACGCAATGCGTCTTATGTTCAATGAACTTTTTACAAGTGAAGAACTCGGCTACAGAACAATGCACGCTGTTGATCTTATTGCTAATGAAATCAAAAAGCTTGACAGCAGTTTTGACGATGAAACAGCCGTTAAGGAAGCTATAAAGGCGATGAACTCGGCAGGTGTGAAAATAAACGAAAAGAAGGATAATAAAACAGGAGCACTGTTCTTTATAAGTGCTGTACAGGCTAATAATCTTGCACAACTTGTTATAAGCGGTGAAAAAGACGCCAAGCTCTATAAGCAGGCGCTTAAAGAAACGCCTTCTGTTGATATTGCTTTATTCGGAAGAATGGTAGCAGACGATGCTGACCTGAATGTAGATGCGGCATCGCAGGTTGCTCACAGCATTTCAACTCATGCTGTTCAGAATGAGTATGACTACTTTACGGCAGTAGACGATTGCTCGCCTGAGGACAGTGCGGGTGCGGGACATCTCGGAACAACAGAGTTCAATTCTTCAACGCTTTACAGATATGCGACTGTGAATGTTGCACAGCTTAAGAAATCAATAGGTGTTTCTGTAGCAGAAGTTATAAAGGGATTTGCCGAAGCATTTATCTGCTCTATGCCTACCGGTAAGCAGAACTCATACGCAAACAGAACATATCCCGATATGGTTTATGTGACGATCAGAAAAGATCAGCCCGTAAACCTTGTAGGTGCATTTGAAAAGCCGGTTATCAGCAATAACGGCTATGTTGAAGAGTCCGTGAAGAAATTGCAGGAATATGCAGGCAAGGTATATGACAACTTCAGCGGAAAGCCTGTAAAGAGCTTTGTGATAGGTGCGGACGCTATATCCGATGCCGAAAGGGTAAATCTTGACGAGCTGCTCGAAAAGCTGTATAGCTACATAAAAGATGAGGTGGTATAATGCCTGTACTGCTGCTCAGACTTGCCGCTCCGTTGCAGTCATGGGGCGTTGAGTCGAAATTTGATACACGCCGCACGCTCGGATATCCGACCAAGAGCGGTGTAATCGGACTTGTGGCATCGGCTATGGGAAGAGAGAGGACGGAACCTCTTGACGATCTGAATGAGCTTAAGATCGGTATCAGAGTAGAGAACGAAGGTCGGCAGATAAGGGATTATCACACTGCCAACGGTGAAAAGACAAAAAAGTATATCACGCACCGTTTTTACCTTTCCGATGCGACTTTCCTTGTAGGACTCGAACATGAAGATGCAGGGCTGATAGAAAAAATCGAAGACGCTCTGAAGCATCCGGCGTTTCCGCTATTTTTAGGCAGGCGCTCATGCCCGCCTACACCTCCGCTTGTATGGGGATTGCGTGACGGAGATCTTCTTGATGTGCTTAAATCGGAAAGTCCGTTGCTTGACAAACAGCAGAGAAAAAACGCCGACACAAGGCTCAGAATTATCGCAGAAAGCGAAGACGGTCCTGCAATAATCAAGGATGTTCCTGTTTCGTTTGATCCGACATTCAGACGTTTCGGGCTGCGAAAAATAAAAGACTGCTATGTGGAAATCGATAAGCCGGACAGCACGGCGGATATGGTTTCTGCAGAGCACGACCCTATGGCTGAATTGAGGTGAAACAATGTACTTATCAAGAGTTTATCTGGATCTGTCAAACCGCAATACATTGAAGGCGGTCAATTCACGCAGTGTTCTGCACGGAGCTGTAGAAGCGGCACTTACGGATGACCGTTCAAGAAAGCTCTGGCGCATCGACAGCCTTGGAGGAGAGCTTTATCTGATGATTCTCAGCAATCAGAAGCCCGACTTATCTGTTATAGCATCGCAGTTTGGTGATACCGGCAGAGCAGGAGAAACAAGAGAATATGACGGTCTGCTTGGCAGAATAAAAAAGGGTGATATATGGCAGTTCCGCCTTACCGCAAATCCGGTGAAAACGGATAATGTAAAACAGGGACAGGGTAAGAAAAGGGCAGTCACCATTGTTGACTTTCAAAAGCAGTGGCTGATTGACAGAGCAGAGAAGAACGGGTTCTGCCTTAGTGAAGATTCATTTGATGTGGTTCAGAACAAGTGGTGCAGATTTTTCAAAAAGGACAACAGAGTAGTAACTCTTCTGTCGGTGACGTTTGAAGGACTGCTTGAAGTGACGGATGAAGAACTGTTCAAAAATATGCTCATAAACGGAATAGGCAGAGGAAAAGCATACGGTATGGGACTTATGACCGTAATGCGTCCGGGAAATAATACAAATGGCTGAAATACCAGGAATGATAAAACCCGATATCGTAGAACTGCCGCAGATTGCCGACAGAATTACATTTCTGTATCTGGAACATTGTAAAATAAACAGAAAAGACAGTGCAATCACCGTTATTGATGAGAACGGCGTTACGCATATACCATCCGGTACAATCTCTGTACTTATGTTAGGTCCCGGAACTGATGTTTCACACAGGGCTATGGAACTTATCGGCGACAGCGGAATAAGCATATGCTGGGTTGGTGAGCAGGGTGTCAGATATTATGCCGGCGGCAGACCGCTGACGCACAGTTCGAGGCTTATTGTAAAACAAGCGGAAATGGTCACAAACCAGCGCAAGCATCTTGATGTTGTCAGAAAGATGTATATGATGCGTTTTCCCGATGAGGATGTTTCGGGGCTTACTCTGCAACAGCTGAGAGGCCGTGAGGGCAGTCGTATAAGAAAAGTGTACAGACAGCAGTCTGAAAAATGGAATGTCGAATGGAACGGTCGTGTATACAATCACGAAGATTTCCAGTCGTCCGATCCGGTCAATCAGGCTCTATCGGCGGCTCACGCCTGCCTTTACGGGCTTGCTCACGCTGTTATATGTTCTATGGGGTGTTCGCCTGCACTGGGGTTTGTACATATTGGTCACGAATGTTCGTTCGTATACGATATAGCCGATCTTTATAAAGCTGAAGTCACGATACCGATATCTTTTGAAGCGGCTGCATCGGTAAATGATGATATATCAAAATTTGTACGGCATAGGGTCCGTGACGAAATGGTGAAAGCTCATATGCTTGAGCGAATGGTACACGATATTAAATATCTGCTGATGCCTGAAGAAAATCCGGATGACGAAAAAGCCATGTATCTGTGGAATGATAAAAACGAACCTCTCGATTACGGTAAACAATACAGGTGACGATATGATGGTAGTAATTACACTGAGTTGTTGTCCGCCTAAACTGCGCGGAGATCTTTCCAGGTGGATGCAGGAAATAGACACAGGCGTGTATGTCGGAAATCTGAACGCAAGAGTTCGTGATAACGTATGGGATAGAGTGTGCTCAAACATTGGAAACGGTCATGCTTCAATGTCATACAGCTCAAATAACGAGCAGAAACTGGAATTCCGTATTCACAATACGCAATGGGAGCCGGTAGATTATGACGGCATAAAGCTCATAAAAAGACGTGTGACAAAATGTGACGATGAAAACGTTATTCGTCCTAAGGCTATGACAAATCACATAAATCGTTTATCGGAGAAAAAACAGAAATCATCCGGTGTATCGGATACATATACGGTAATCGATATTGAAACAACGGGACTTAATCCCGATGATGAAATAATAGAACTCGGTGCAGTGACGGTTGAAAACGGATCAGTAGCGGAAACATATTCTGTGCTTGTCAAAACAGATAAAAAAATACCGGAGGCGATTATCAGGCTTACAGGTATAACGGAGGAATTACTGGCAAGTGAAGGAACAGACAAAAGCAAAGCACTTAGTGAGTTTGCAATGCGATGCAACGGAAAACCTCTGGTTGGGCATAATATCGTTTTTGACCTGAATTTTATTAAATCTGCGTGTGCTGAAAACAAAATTGATTTTGTTCCGTCAAAAATTATTGATACAGTTAAAATATCAAGAAAACTACTTGATATTAATTCATATTCATTATCAGCTATTGCGGATTATCTTGATTTGCATTATAATAAAGATAGGATTCATAGGGCGCTTGACGATTGTCTGCTTACACAAAGGATCTATGAAAAGTTAAAGGAAATCTAAGCGGTTGATTTTGCAAAACCGCTATTTTCCTTGATTTCTTTAGTCTTGTCCCCATACGCGTGGGGATGATCCTGTAAAAATTGCACAATCTTTTCCCCGATTTTTCTTGTCCCCATACGCGTGGGGATGATCCCGCTATCGCAAGGCACATACGGTAAATTGCAAGCTTGTCCCCATACGCGTGGGGATGATCCCAACATCTGACCTTTTTCGTGAGGTCGCGAAAACTTGTCCCCATACGCGTGGGGATGATCCTACGGTATATACACCTTGCCAAGAAGTCCCCAGCTTGTCCCCATACGCGTGGGGATGATCCTTATCCCGGATGACAGCGAGGAAGCGCTCGCAACTTGTCCCCATACGCGTGGGGATGATCCTCGCCCCGTGTCTGCAAATGAGCCTTTTGAGCTCTTGTCCCCATACGCGTGGGGATGATCCTGAAGCATGGAGGTCGGATGCGCTGGTGCTTGACTTGTCCCCATACGCGTGGGGATGATCCCTGGTAATCGCTCGGCAAAATTGTTATGCTTAGCTTGTCCCCATACGCGTGGGGATGATCCTTACTGACAGAATTATCGCCGATATTGAAAATGCTTGTCCCCATACGCGTGGGGATGATCCTCGTCGGCTATCTTTTCTAAGTCGATTAAACGGCTTGTCCCCATACGCGTGGGGATGATCCTTTCATTTCGCTGTTCCTCCTGTTTCGCTTTTACTTGTCCCCATACGCGTGGGGATGATCCTTGAACAACTTAAAGACGAAAAGCAGAGTGTCACTTGTCCCCATACGCGTGGGGATGATCCTATTATAAAGTCGCCATTAGGTGCATTGTAAACCTTGTCCCCATACGCGTGGGGATGATCCTACAATTGCTGTGTTGCGTGTGTCTACCCAGTACTTGTCCCCATACGCGTGGGGATGATCCTCATTACTATCGTATGCTGATACTTGATTAACGCTTGTCCCCATACGCGTGGGGATGATCCTACTTTCCGTTTTTATATATGTATGCTTTATCACTTGTCCCCATACGCGTGGGGATGATCCTGACAAAAACCGCACCGCAAGGAACGTTTGTTACTTGTCCCCATACGCGTGGGGATGATCCTAGAGGAGGAACACAGAGGGGCTAAAGCATGGACTTGTCCCCATACGCGTGGGGATGATCCTAGTGCCGCCGTAACTAGCACTTCTTCCAAAAACTTGTCCCCATACGCGTGGGGATGATCCTCTCACCGCCCTGCTCAGCAAAGAGCTTTGCAACTTGTCCCCATACGCGTGGGGATGATCCTTTGTGAACCCTTGTTTACATTACCCGTATCAACTTGTCCCCATACGCGTGGGGATGATCCATTATAAAGAAAGGGTGTTTTTGTGAAAGCAACCTTGTCCCCATACGCGTGGGGATGATCCTAACGGTATCAGTTGCAACTCCAGTTACCGTTACTTGTCCCCATACGCGTGGGGATGATCCCTTCGCCGTTTTCATCAATCAAGCGATAATACCCTTGTCCCCATACGCGTGGGGATGATCCATTATAAAGAAAGGGTGTTTTTGTGAAAGCAACCTTGTCCCCATACGCGTGGGGATGATCCTAACGGTATCAGTTGCAACTCCAGTTACCGTTACTTGTCCCCATACGCGTGGGGATGATCCCTTCGCCGTTTTCATCAATCAAGCGATAATACCCTTGTCCCCATACGCGTGGGGATGATCCTATTTGACGAGTTTTTAACAAAAAATGGATATTCTTGTCCCCATACGCGTGGGGATGATCCTGTAAAGATTTGTATAGCTTTATCGCTTCTTTACTTGTCCCCATACGCGTGGGGATGATCCCCCGTATGAAAACTATTTGATAGTTTTGTGAAACTTGTCCCCATACGCGTGGGGATGATCCTTTTTGCAAAACGAAAAAATTAGTAGGTGACCTCTTGTCCCCATACGCGTGGGGATGATCCTTCGTTGCAGATTTTTTTGTTCAAATTTAATGTCTTGTCCCCATACGCGTGGGGATGATCCTTATGCGATGTTATAAATATGCCTAAATACAAACTTGTCCCCATACGCGTGGGGATGATCCCTGCTGATACAATAATGCCTTCTTCAATGGCAACTTGTCCCCATACGCGTGGGGATGATCCTTTTAAGCCAGAAATGTCATTTTTTGTCAGCGGCTTGTCCCCATACGCGTGGGGATGATCCTAGTGGTACTGGTGTTAAAATTTATGATTATAACTTGTCCCCATACGCGTGGGGATGATCCCGCTCCATATACTTTGCCCGCCACATATCCTCACTTGTCCCCATACGCGTGGGGATGATCCCCATACATTGTAAAAAAATCGTCATACTGTTTACTTGTCCCCATACGCGTGGGGATGATCCTTTGTCATTTCACTTCATACGCACGCTTTGCGTCTTGTCCCCATACGCGTGGGGATGATTTAGTCGTAACCAGTAACGATATGAGGATAATCGTCTTGTCCCCATACGCGTGGGGATGATCCGTGTTTACAATGACATCTGCATGCACGCCTTCACTTGTCCCCATACGCGTGGGGATGATCCTCTTCCAAACGACATAGGCAACAAGTATAGTCACTTGTCCCCATACGCGTGGGGATGATCCTAATCCAAAGTTATTGGCACAAGAAGTATACCACTTGTCCCCATACGCGTGGGGATGATCCTTTCCTGCTGTTCGCAGTAGATAGTCGGCATATCTTGTCCCCATACGCGTGGGGATGATCCTCAAGCTGACGAAGCAAAATAGAACCAGAAGAACTTGTCCCCATACGCGTGGGGATGATCCTCAAGCTGACGAAGCAAAATAGAACCAGAAGAACTTGTCCCCATACGCGTGGGGATGATCCTGTCTTTGAGAATTTTCATTGCTTCGGTTTTTGCTTGTCCCCATACGCGTGGGGATGATCCTGCTGTTCGAGCGTTTACTGATAGTCTTAAACACTTGTCCCCATACGCGTGGGGATGATCCTATATATTGAAGTCCATTTCTTTGAACTTGATTCTTGTCCCCATACGCGTGGGGATGATCCTCAAGTGACCCATATCCGTACATCTCACTTGAACTTGTCCCCATACGCGTGGGGATGATCCTTCTTTCGGAGAAGATAGAAAAACTTGAAAAACCTTGTCCCCACACGCGTGGGGATGATCCTACGCTTCGACCCACGCATATTGATAACCTTCACTTGTCCCCACACGCGTGGGGATGATCCCACGATTTGCCTTGTTGTTATCGTATACAATGGCTTGTCCCCACACGCGTGGGGATGATCCTGGACTTTGTGAACGATTTAGGCGGCGTGTGCCCTTGTCCCCACACGCGTGGGGATGATCCCACTATGGCTGTGCAAGCAATCCGTTATATCGGCTTGTCCCCACACGCGTGGGGATGATCCCTCCAGTAACCGACAAAATAATCGCTCCGTTGCTTGTCCCCACACGCGTGGGGATGATCCCATACTCGAAGCAACCAGAGCAGTAATCGAGGACTTGTCCCCACACGCGTGGGGATGATCCCCGAATAAAAGCTTTTCAGATATGTACCGCTTGCTTGTCCCCACACGCGTGGGGATGATCCCGGTAGCGATTGCCGCTGAGAAGATGTCAAAGACTTGTCCCCACACGCGTGGGGATGATCCTCTCAACTCGTAAAATAGCTGCGGCACACCGCACTTGTCCCCACACGCGTGGGGATGATCCCAGCGTAAGCGTAGTGAAGCAAGTCGCAAGCTGCTTGTCCCCACACGCGTGGGGATGATCCTGTGCGCTCAAGCTCTTTGCTCTTAAATGTGTACTTGTCCCCACACGCGTGGGGATGATCCTTGTTCTTCCTTTGCTAAAAAACTTAGCGATGACTTGTCCCCACACGCGTGGGGATGATCCCCAGCAGTCTTTGAGAGATTTGCTGGATAGTGTCTTGTCCCCACACGCGTGGGGATGATCCTCTGACAACAAAGGTAGCAGGTGTGTCTATCGACTTGTCCCCACATGCGTGGGGATGATCTTCTTTGCTTGAGGGCTTCGGCTCTCGCCCTTCGCTTGTCCCCACACGCGTGGGGATGATCCTTTTATTCCATGAAGCGTTTAAGACTTGTGCTACTTGTCCCCACACGCGTGGGGATGATCCTGCAGATGAGGGGTAGCTTCATCTTGATGAATGCTTGTCCCCACACGCGTGGGGATGATCCTCAAGCTGTATACGATTTTGAGAAATAAATCCACTTGTCCCCACACGCGTGGGGATGATCCTAATAAGGTACAATCTCTCGACTGTAATCTGAGCTTGTCCCCACACGCGTGGGGATGATCCTATCATACGAACAGGACGAGAAAGCGTCTTTATCTTGTCCCCACACGCGTGGGGATGATCCGCCACGTTCGGCACGGACTACTATTTCACCGACCTTGTCCCCACACGCGTGGGGATGATCCCGGTTTTCAATGATTTCAAAGTCTGTACCGGCACTTGTCCCCACACGCGTGGGGATGATCCTTCTGACAGTTCAAAACCCTCTGCTGAATTTTTCTTGTCCCCACACGCGTGGGGATGATCCCTTTGAAAGAGTATACTCCTGTGTTTGGGTGTTCTTGTCCCCACACGCGTGGGGATGATCCCTGGTAACGGTCGTAATGCGTGTAAAAGGATCGCTTGTCCCCACACGCGTGGGGATGATCCTGTATTTACTATATCAGCCATTATTACACTCCTCTTGTCCCCACACGCGTGGGGATGATCCTAGCAACGGCTACAGCAAATACGGCAAAACGCACTTGTCCCCACACGCGTGGGGATGATCCCATCAGGTGTAATATTTCCGTTATCATACTTAACTTGTCCCCACACGCGTGGGGATGATCCTTATACGATACTTCGCAGCTAGTCGAGAATATGCTTGTCCCCACACGCGTGGGGATGATCCCGTCCTTTGCAAATACCCACCCTGTAAGCACATCTTGTCCCCACACGCGTGGGGATGATCCTTTTTCACCCTTTATAATATCTCCCTTTGCATTCTTGTCCCCACACGCGTGGGGATGATCCTGAAACGAAAGGAACGGCACAAGCCGTAAGGTGCTTGTCCCCACACGCGTGGGGATGATCCCTGCCCTGTGGCGTGTCGCTTGTAAAGCTGTCACTTGTCCCCACACGCGTGGGGATGATCCGTTGTTTGTGTCATGCACAACTTTGGCATCTCTCTTGTCCCCACACGCGTGGGGATGATCCTCTATCGTTTTTGGCATTTTTGCCCAGTGTCCTCTTGTCCCCACACGCGTGGGGATGATCCTTACCACGAGTTTTCACAGCCTGAAATGGAAGCCTTGTCCCCACACGCGTGGGGATGATCCTATACAGAGTTGCACGGATATAATTGACAGGCACTTGTCCCCATACGCGTGGGGATGATCCTGACAGACACAGTCACAGAATATCGGCAGAAAGCTTGTCCCCATACGCGTGGGGATGATCCTGTTGCTTTCATAAAACACTTCCTTTTTATAATCTTGTCCCCATACGCGTGGGGATGATCCTTGGCTGTACAAACTATCAAGAGTTTGCGTCATCTTGTCCCCATACGCGTGGGGATGATCCTACCCCCCTTTGTATAATATTTGTGGGAGCAAACTTGTCCCCATACGCGTGGGGATGATCCTGCTCTGACAGAGGGCGTTTTCAATCATCTTTACTTGTCCCCATACGCGTGGGGATGATCCCGAATATAACGAAAAGACATTAAATTTGAACAACTTGTCCCCATACGCGTGGGGATGATCCGTGGCAGTTATCAACGTATCGAGGAAACCGTTACTTGTCCCCATACGCGTGGGGATGATCCTGGCGGTACTCGTTATGATTTACGGGCAGAGCGCTTGTCCCCATACGCATGGGGATGATCCTAGGGCGAACGGAAAAAATCCGATAGAAAAAAACTTGTCCCCATACGCGTGGGGATGATCCCTGCTTGTCTAAGAAATTCCAACGCTGAACAGTCTTGTCCCCACACGTGTGGGGATGATCCTGGGATAAAGAACCGGATATAGATTACGGAGAACTTGTCCCCACACGCGTGGGGATGATTGGCTGAACCTATATGGGAAAAATATGGACTGGAACTTGTCCCCACACGCGTGGGGATGATCCTCCTGAGACGATTGCATATTGGCGGGAACAGATCTTGTCCCCACACGCGTGGGGATGATTTCATTAAGCTTGCTCACTTCTTCTTTGTGGGAATCTTGTCCCCACACGCGTGGGGATGATCCTAACGCTGTCTGATAAAACATCAGAGTAATAACTCTTGACATCATCTAGAAAATCTGCTATACTAATTTTAGAATCAGTAGAGGCACTATCGGTTTCAACACCAAGTCCTCGGCGTTTAGTCGCAGCTGGTTCTATTTCTTTTGCATTAAGCGCCTTGTCCCCACACGCGTGGGATGATTCTTACCTCTTTGTTTTGTGTTTGTAAGCACACTACTAAGCATACCGTCATCTATCGCTACGGAAAACGCTACCGACTTGATTGATTTTCCGGCAAGTACCTTTGCCACCAATTCGTAGAGTTCTTCGGCACTCCATTCTTTGTGTCTATTTTTTTGTTTTAACACCTCCGAACTGCAAGCATATTCGAGCCGAACCCATTTCCTTATCATCTGGCGGAAATTTGTCTCATTTGCTCTTTCCGGTGTTTTCATCCATTCTCCTTTTCTGTATTTTTCAACAGCTTTTCTTTTGTACGCATAATCGTATTTCACAAAATTACCCTCCTTACCGGATGTCCGGTAAGGAGGGTAAATATCGCTATAACAACGGGGTTAACGTATTTTTTGAGTATATTACTTTATATCTGCGTGGTGTGCCTGAATTGACTTTACGCCGAAGTGCTTGTTCGCTTTAAGTGACTTTATACCCTCGATGCTTGCCTTAGCGGCCGCCATTGTTGTGATATAAGGCACCTTATGTCTGATTGCTGACTTGCGGATGTAGCTGTCATCGTTTGCACTCGTCTTACCTGCGGGTGTGTTGATGATAAGCTGAATATCGCCGTTTGCTATTGCATCGGTGATGTTGGGTCTGCCCTCGTACATTTTGTTGATACGTTCAGCGGTGATGCCTGCATCCTTTATCATATCATAGCTCTTGCCTGTTGCAAGGATACGGAAACCAAGCTCGCTGAATGATTTTGCAATTTCAAGCAACTCGGGCTTATCTCTGTCGCATACGCTGAGGAGAACAGTTCCACCAAGAGGAAGCTTTACCTGTGTTGCCTCCTGAGCCTTGTAGTACGCTTCTCCAAATGTGGGAGCGATTCCGAGAACCTCGCCTGTTGAACGCATTTCGGGACCGAGAACGGGGTCAACCTCCTGGAACATATTGAAGGGGAATACCGCTTCCTTAACACCGTAGTGATTGATAACCTTGTCGTGAAGCTCGGGTACGGGGGAGGGCTTGCCTGTAAGTGATGATGTGATTATCTGAGTAGCAAGCTGTACCATGTTTATATTGCAAACCTTTGATACCAGCGGAACTGTACGGGACGCTCTGGGGTTAGCTTCAAGAACATAGACAGTATCGTCTTCAATAGCGTACTGCATATTCATAAGACCGCATACATTCATTTCAACGGCAATCTTCTTTGTGTAATCCTTGATCGTTGCTACCTGCTTTTCCGTAAGGTTCATAGAGGGCAGGATACAAGCGGAGTCACCGGAGTGAACACCTGCAAGCTCAATATGCTCCATAACAGCGGGAACAAAGCAGTTCTTGCCGTCCGAGATAGCGTCAGCCTCGCACTCTGTTGCGTGGTGGAGGAAACGGTCTATCAGTATAGGTCTGTCGGGGGTAACGCCTACTGCCGCAGACATATAGACCTTCATCATTTCGTCATCGTGAACAATCTCCATACCTCTGCCGCCGAGAACGTATGAAGGACGCACCATTACGGGATAACCGATGCGGTTTGCGATTTCAAGCGCTTCGTCAACGTTTACAGCCATTCCGGATTCGGGCATCGGGATTCCGAGTTTGTCCATCATAGCACGGAAGTGATCTCTGTCTTCCGCAAGGTCGATAGTTTCGGGAGTTGTGCCGAGAATGTTTACGCCGTATTTCTTAAGGTCGCTTGCAAGGTTGAGCGGTGTCTGACCGCCGAACTGAGCGATAACGCCGAGCGGCTTTTCCTTATCGTGAATCGAAAGAACGTCTTCAAGGGTGAGCGGCTCAAAGTAGAGCTTATCCGATGTATCGTAGTCGGTTGAAACTGTTTCGGGGTTGCAGTTTACAATGATAGATTCAAAGCCGAGCTTTTTGAGTGCAAGTGCCGCATGAACGCAGCAGTAGTCAAATTCGATACCCTGACCTATTCTGTTGGGACCGCCGCCGAGAATCATTATCTTGGGCTTGTCGCTGACAGGGCTTTTATCCTCGTCAAGATGATAGGTGGAGTAGTAGTAAGCCGCATTATCAGTACCGCTTACATGAACGCCTTCCCACGCTTCCTTTATGCCGAAGCCGATACGGGCATTTCTGATCTCTTCCTCTGTAACCTCAAGAAGTGAGCTTAAATAACGGTCGGAGAAACCGTCCAGCTTTGCCTGCTTCAGTACAGCCTTTTCGGGAACAGAACCCTTGATCTTGAGCAGTGCTTCTTCTTCGTCAACAAGCTCCTTCATCTGCTGTAAGAACCAGTCTTTTATCTTCGTAAGGGCGTGAATCTCTTCAATAGTAGCACCTTTACGCAGAGCTTCATATATAACAAACTGTCTTTCGCTTGTGGGGTATCTCAGCTGTGCTAAAAGCTCTTCCTTTGTCATATCGTGGAAGTTCTTTGCAAAGCCAAGACCGTATCTGTCCTTTTCGAGTGAACGTATAGCCTTCTGGAAAGCCTCTTTATAGGTCTTGCCGATGCTCATTACTTCACCGACGGCTCTCATCTGTGTTCCGAGTTTATCCTCTGCGCCCTTGAACTTTTCGAACGCCCAACGTGCGAACTTGATTACAATATAATCTCCGTCAGGGTAATACTTGTCGAGTGTGCCGTACTTACCGCAGGGGATATCCCCCAGCGTCAGACCGCAGGCAAGGAGGGCGGAAACGAAGGCAATAGGGAAGCCTGTAGCCTTTGAAGCAAGAGCGGAAGAACGTGATGTTCTGGGATTTATTTCGATTACAACAATACGTCCTGTTTCGGGATTACGGGCAAACTGACAGTTGCAGCCGCCGATAACCTCGATGGATTCGATAATGCGGTAAGACATTTCCTGAAGCTCTTTCTGAACATCTTCGGGAATAGTCAGCATAGGAGCAGAGCAGAACGAGTCGCCCGTATGCACGCCGATGGGGTCGATGTTTTCGATAAAGCAAACGGTAATCTTGTTGTTGTCGGCATCACGGACAACTTCAAGCTCAAGCTCTTCCCAGCCGAAGATACATTCCTCGACAAGAACCTGACCTACAAGAGATGCCTGCAAGCCTCTTTCGCATACAACCTTAAGTTCGTCTACATTATAAACCATTCCGCCACCGGCACCGCCCATTGTATAGGCAGGACGAAGAACAACAGGGTACTTGAGTTCCTCGGCTATCTTGACAGCTTCATCAATCGTGTAAGCAACTTCACTTCTCGGCATACCGATACCGAGATCCTTCATTGCATTCTTGAACTCGATACGGTCTTCACCACGTTCGATAGCGTCGACCTGAACGCCGATTACCTGTACGTTGAACTTTTTCAGTACACCTGCCTTGTCAAGCTCAGAGCAGAGATTTAGTCCTGACTGACCGCCGAGGTTGGGCAGAAGCGCATCGGGACGTTCCTGCTCGATAATCTGAGTAAGTCTGTCGAGGTTGAGCGGTTCAATGTATGTGATGTCCGCTACATCGGGGTCGGTCATAATAGTTGCGGGGTTTGAGTTTACAAGAACTATCTCGTAACCGAGCTTCTTGAGCGCTTTACAAGCCTGTGTGCCTGAATAGTCAAACTCACAAGCCTGACCTATGATGATAGGGCCTGAGCCTATTATCATAATTTTGTTAATGTCCTGTCTTTTTGGCATATTTCTCATCCTTACCGCACTTTTGCAGTGCGAAATTTTTATTTGCCGTATTGTTGGCATATTTTATTAGGATAATAATATCACAAAATCCGACAGAATGCAATAGAAAACTTCCGGATAGGGCAGATTTGTCATAAAAGTAACATTTTCAGGCGGATGTTCGGTTTTGGGTACAAAAAAGCCGACCTGCCGGAAAAGGTCGGCTGATGATATTCAATCATATTTTTTCAAATATAAGGATTTTCTGAGTTACTTTCTTGATTAAAGGGAGGTTTCTGAACGGTTTCAATATCGGCATGATTTCTGTCATACCACGGATGATATTATCGTTTTTGATACATCTGAAGCCGTCTGCCGCTTTACCTAAATCATCAAAGGTATCAGCACCAAACACGAATTTTGCACCGGTGTCCTGAATTGATTTTTCGGTATGCTCCTTGTTTACCCATTTTTTAGCAAGGCACTCCATAAGCACTGTCGCATTATCGAATTTATCTCTGATAATCGACAGCATCTGAGCGTTTTCATCAGAGGTAAGGTACATTGAAAGACCTTCGATTATAAATAGCATTTTTCCTCTTTTTGTTACCTTGTCAGCCCAAGCGGGATCAGTTGCGGAAATGCCTATTGTAGACACCCTGCCTGATTCGTGATATATTGCGTCACGAACCTCTATAGTTTCCGGCAGATCGACATTGTACCATATTATTCTGCCGTTATCCATACGGTAAAATCTTGTATCAAGACCGCAGGCTATGTTTACAACTGTGCAATCGGGATTTTTGTTTATAAAGTCTTTGACCAATTCGTCAAATACGATGGTTCGTGCGATTACTCCGTTGCTCATCGTAGAATCCTTTTCCGCTTTTGAAAAGTCATAGTCTATCTTATCGACAAGCTCTATTGCCTTGGCATCGTAAAATTTAGCATTCTTTTTTCTTGAATATTTGGCTCTTGCGTAAAAACTCTGTAGCATAGTTTCTGCTGAGCCCGTAAGCAGTGGATTGATTTTTTTGTCTTCCATAATATCTCCGTTAATACACAAATACATTTTGGTTAATCCGGACTAACCGAAATCATTTTACCACAAAAATGCGCCTCTGTCAATAAGAATCCAAGAGTATTGCGGCTGAAGAGCGGATTTAAACAGGTTATAATCGGTTATAAATCAAAATTTCATAATATCGAAATAAAAATGTAAAAAAAGACTTGACAAAGGAGTCAGGATTTGTTATAATAAATCACGTTGTGAAAACAACCCAAAAGTTTATAGCTTTTGAGCCACTAGCTCAGGCGGCAGAGCACCTGCCTTTTAAGCAGGGTGTCCCGGGTTCGATTCCCGGGTGGCTCACCAAAGTCCTTCGATTAAATTCGGGGACTTTTTTTATTTGTGTTTTGATAAGTACCGAATCGCACTGACTGAAGCTGTTTTTGCGGTATCGGAAAAAATTTTGCGACAAAACTTGACATCGGGGCAGATATAGTATAATATATAGTTATAATTATCAGAAAAGAGAACTGTATGACCAAAAAGGAAAGAGCAGGGCTTGTTATAGACGGGCTTGCCGAGTGCTATCCGGATGTGAAATGCGCTCTTGTTTATAAAAAGCCGCATGAGCTTCTGATAGCGACAAGGCTTTCGGCACAGTGTACCGATAAGCGAGTAAATATGGTTACTCCCGCACTTTTCGAAAAATTCCCCGATATTGACAGCTTTGCGGCGGCAGAGCCTGACGAGGTTGCGGAATATATACATTCGTGCGGACTATATAAGACAAAAGCTGTTGATATTGTTATGATGTGCAGAATGCTCCGTGATGATTTCGGCGGTGAAATTCCCGATACAATTGAACAGCTTGTAAAGTTGCCCGGGGTCGGAAGAAAGACAGCTAATCTTATAGTAGGCGACCTCTACGGTAAGCCTGCTCTTGTATGCGACACACACGTTATAAGAGTGAGCGGAAGGCTGGGCCTTACCGACGGAACAAAGGATGCGCTGAAGGTTGAAAAACAGCTTGCCGCAATAATAAAGCCGGACGACAGATTGATGATGTGTCACAGGCTTGTGTGGCACGGTCGGCTTGTGTGCAGTGCGGCAAAACCGAATTGCAGCGAATGCAGGCTGAGCGGTTTTTGCAAGTTTTTTTCGGGGACAAAATAAAATAACGGCTTGGAGTGAGTATTATGAAAGGGAAGGTACGCAACGCAATAATAATTGCCGCAGGCGTGCTTATCCTTACCGTAATGCTCACTGTTGTTTTATATTACTATAACGACAAAGTAATGCGTGATAACGCATGGGTGTTCTCTGTGAATGAAACCTCATACGATGAAAGCTCGTATTCGTATGAGCAAAAACCGGATCTTAATTCAGCAGATCTTGAAACGCTGATGCAGATAAAAGGCGTCGGGCGGAAAACGGCACACGATATTATAAACTATCGTGAAAAGCACGGGAAATTTACATCTATGTCACAGCTTAAAGAGATAAACTCGGTAGATGATGAAGTATATATGATACTGTGCAGTCGGTTTACCGTTGCCTCGTCGGGATATTACACTAAAAACGAGTCTTACGGCATTCGCAAGGTAAACCTCAATAAAGCTACCGTAGACGAGCTGATGAGCGTTGAGGGAATAACGGAGGAAATCGCAAAGAATATTATATTGCGCCGTAAAGACCACGGAGATTATACCTCTGTAAGAGAACTTCTTGATACCGAGGGCATAACGATAACTCTTTACAGCAAAATTTCCGATAAACTGACAGTTTGATTTTATATTATTTTAGTGAGAAATTGCCAAAAAACTATTGATTTTATTGCAGTGATTTGGTATACTTAATTAATAAAGCATAACGCTTTATATATTTACAGGAAATACAAGGCGTTACGGAGGTCATTATGGATTATAACATCAAAGACGTATCCGGCAGACTGAAAAGCACAAGAGAGTACCTTGATATATCTGTCGGCGAAATGGCAAACAAAACAAACGTCACCACAGACGAATATATTTCACTTGAAAACGGAGAAAAGGATTTTTCGCTTTCATTCCTGAATCAGGCGGCGGACGCACTCGGCATTGAGCTTATAGAGCTTCTTACAGGTGTTACGCCTAAGCTCAATACATATTCGATAGTCCGTAAGGATCAAGGCTTACCGATCGAGCGTCGGGAAAGATTTGCCTATCAGCACCTTGCCTATCTTTTTAAAAACAAGAAAATAGAGCCGTTGCTGGTAACAGCTCCTTATGATGAGGAGGAGCAGAAAAAGCCTATACACCTGTCTGTACACGACGGTCAGGAAATGGACTATATAATATCGGGAACGTTGAAGTTCCAGATAGGCAGTCATATTGAAACGGTAAGTGAAGGCGACTGCATTTATTACGACAGCATGAATCCGCACGGAATGATAGCCGTTGACGGCAAGGACTGCAAGTTCTTGGCAATACTGATCTGATAAACAAAGGAACGGAAAGAAAAGTATATGGAACAGGTTAAAAATTACTACAAGAGATTTGTAAAAGAAGGCTTTGATGAGAACGGGATACTGAATAAGTTCGAGATAGATTGCCCCGATAACTATAACTTCGGTTACGATATTATAGATAAGTTCGGAGAAATCGACCCCGACAGGAGAGCACTTATCCACATCGACCTTCAGGAAAACCGTCACGATTTTTCCTATTCACAGCTTTCGAAGCTGTCAACGCAGGCGGCAAATCTTTTCAAGTCATACGGTATAAAAAAAGGCGACAAGGTAATGCTGGTACTGAAAAGAAACTACCAGTTCTGGATTGCGATAATCGCTCTTATCAAGCTCGGTGCGGTTGCTATACCCGCAACGCATCTGCTGACAACACACGACTTTACCTATCGCTTTGAACGTGCAAGCGTAAAAGCTATAGTCTGTACCGGCTATAATCCCGATATAGCCAAGTATGTCGATGAGGCGCAGGAAGAAATCCACGCTGACGGTCTTGTTAAATTTATAGCAAACGGTCACAGGGACGGCTGGATCCCGTTCGATGATGAAATTGCCGGAATGCCCGAAACTATGGAGCGTGTGCAGACGGATACAAGGGAGCATATGCTGTTATATTTCACATCGGGTACTACGGGCTATCCCAAGATGGTTGTCCATAATCACAGATATGCACTCGCACATATTCAGACTGCGGCACATTGGCAGAATGTCGATTCTGACGGTGTTCATCTTACAATATCCGATACAGGCTGGGGAAAAGCCGCCTGGGGCAAGCTGTTCGGTCAGATGTCGCTCGGTGCGTGCGTGTTCGTGTATGATTTTGACAAGTTCATACCGACCGATATGCTGAGGATAATGCAGAACTATAAGATAACCTCATTCTGTGCGCCTCCCACCATGTTCCGTTTCTTTATAAAGGAAGGTCTTGAAAACTACGATCTTTCGAGTCTTAAATATTCCGCTATTGCAGGCGAGGCACTCAACCCTGAGGTGTATAACAAGTGGCTTGAGTTTACCGGCCTTAAGCTGATGGAGGCATTCGGTCAGACCGAATCGACAGCACTGCTTGCAAATCTTGTAGGCATGACGCCTAAGCCCGGCTCAATGGGCAAGCCTACTCCGCTCTACGATGTCGACATTGTCGATGATGACGGAAATCCGGTGCCTGTCGGAGAAGTCGGTGAAATAGTAGTCCGTGCCGAGCGTGGCAAGGACGGCCTTTTTGACGGTTATTACCGTGATGATGAGCTTACCGCTCAGGCATGGCATGATGGGCTGTATCATACAGGCGATACCGCTTGGAAGGATGAGGACGGCTACTTCTGGTATGTCGGAAGAAATGATGATGTTATCAAGGCGAGCGGTTACCGTATAGGACCTTTCGAGATTGAAAGCGTTCTGATAGCACACCCGTCTGTGCTTGAGTGTGCCGTTACAGGTGCACCCGACCCTATAAGAGGTCAGGTGGTAAAGGCAACAATCGTTCTTGCAAGAGGATATGAACCGTCTGAAGAGCTTAAAAAAGAGCTTCAGACTTACGTTAAGAAGAACACTGCGCCTTATAAATATCCGAGAATAGTGGAGTTCGTTGACGAGCTTCCCAAAACTATCAGCGGCAAGATAAGAAGGGTACAGATTCGTAACGAGGATAACAAGAAAAACAGTTAACGACAGAATTCGCCGCAGGTAATACTTGCGGCGATAGTTTTAGAGGGCTTTATGGAGTATTACATCTATCTGTTGCAGATATTCGGCGGCGGTAACCCGAAAATTCACGAGGTGATAAAGGCATACGGTAATGCAAGACTTGCGTATGAGCATATCAGCAGTGGCGATATGTCGCATATACCTTCTAACCGTCACGAGTATGTCCGCAGAGCGTCGCTCGAACGCTCGAAGGTGATAATTGATTATTGCGCCGGGAATAATATCGGCATTGTCACAATTGACGACAGGAATTATCCAGAACAGCTTAAGAATATATATAATCCGCCCGTTCTGCTGTTTACTGCGGGAGATATAAACTGCCTGCAAGGTAAGCTGGCAGTGTCGATAGTAGGACCCAGAAAGCCGTTTGGCAATGCGATAAGGCTTGCGGAAAACATATGCTACAATCTTGCAAGAAGCGACATTGTTCTTGTAAGCGGCTTTGCACTGGGTATAGACAGGATAGCGCACAACAACAGCATCCGTCACAGCAAGCCGACCGTGGCTGTGCTTGCCTGCGGAATAACTATTGATTATCCGAATAATTCATTCGGGCTGAGAAAGAACATAATCGACAACGGCGGACTTATTCTGTCGGAGCTACTTCCGGACACACCGTGCAATTCCGATTATTTCAAATTCAGAAACCGTATTATTTCAGGGCTTTCAAAGGGTACTGTCGTGATAGGCGGATACAACGGAAGCGGAAGCCTTATCACTGCAAACCATGCGTTCGAGCAGGACAGAGAGGTATTCTTTACTATACCTGACGATACGCTGGATAAGAAATACAGCCGTGTTATCAGATTTTTGCGTGACGGGGCGCATTCCGTTTATGATTTCTATGATATTATCAACGAGTTTTATCCGACTTACCGTGACAGAATCGATGATACATATCTTGATAAGGAACAGCTGACAAGCTTTGTGATGCACGAGGATGTCAGGGAAACAGCGCCTGCTGAGGATCTGCCGACGGTTTGTGAAGCAAAGGAACCTGAGCCTGCGAAAAAAGATGAGAAGAAGCCTCTGCCTAAGGTAAAGGCGGCAGACGCACCACGCTTTAAAATTACAGGTGTCAAGGATAAGGAAAAGGAAATAGATTATTTCCGAGTAACTCCCGAAAATGTGCTGAAAAAGCGGAAAAAAGCGGGAAAGCCTGCTACACTGAATGATACGGCAGTAAAAGAAAGAATTCCTATAATAGCGCCGATTGCCGAAGCCGATAACACGGATATGAGTAAGGCAGAGCCGGTAACGGATACAAAAGAAAAGCAGAGCGGACAGATTGCGGAAGCCGCAGAAAACGCATCGGGAGCCGCAGAAATTCTCGGCATCATCGCAAACAGTGACGGAGTAACGCTTGATGCGTTGCTTTCTGCCTGCAGCTTATCATTCGGGGAACTCAGTGAGATACTCGCTGACCTTGAAATAAGCGGCGCTGTATCCTGCGGTGCGGGCGGAATATACACGATAAAGAAGGAGCGGTAATGAATCGTTCACAGCTTGACAAATATATAACCGACTATTATGGCGTTACAGCCGAAAGATTGTTTGAAAAGAATCCCGGTTTTCAGGCGTATCGTCATAATGATACGAAAAAGTGGTTCGCTATGATAATGGATCTGCCTGAAAGCAGGCTCGGGCTTGACGGGCAGAAAATTATAGATGTCGTCAATCTCAAGTGCGACCCTATCCTCATCGGATCGCTGAGGCTGGAGCAGGGCTTTTATCCTGCGTATCATATGAATAAGGAAAACTGGATAACGCTCGCCCTTGATGAAAGAGTACCCGATGAAAAACTCAGGATGCTTGTCGATATGAGTTATGAGCTGACAAGGAAAAAGCTCAGAAGAAAAAATAAGTAAAGAATACCGCCTGTGAATGCAGTGAGCAAACACGGGCGGTAAATGTTTTATTTACTTTCTCATAAGTCTTAATGAATTGAAGATAGCAATTATCGAAACGCCAACATCTGCGAAAACAGCCGCCCACATATTAGCAAGACCTAAAACGCCGAGTACCTGAATTATCAGCTTTACACCGAGTGCAAATATGATATTCTGGAGAACTATGCGGTTTGTTTTTTTGCTGATTGCAAATGCGTCGGCAAGCTGCATTGGGTCGTCCTTCATAAGAACGCAGTCTGCGGTTTCTATGGCACTGTCTGCGCCCGAGCCGCCCATTGCAACGCCTATGTCGGCAGATGCGATAACCGGAGCGTCATTTATGCCGTCGCCTACAAACATTACCTTTTCATTGTCAGGAAGCTCCGATTTCATCTTAAGCGTAATTTCGCTCTTGTTTTCGGGGAGAAGCTCTGCGTAGTAATCTGTGATACCGAGCTTTTCAGCCGCCGCAGCCGCCGCAGATTTATTGTCGCCTGTGAGCATTACGACCTTCACACCGTGATTTTTAAGCATCTTTACGGCTTCAGCCGAGTGTTCCTTAGGCATATCTGCGATTTCGATAAGACCTGCATATTTATTGTCGACAGCCACATAAAGCACTGTGCCGTTTGCTTCGGGGCAGTTTATGCTGTAGTCAGCCATAAGTCTGCTGTTACCGCAGAGAACGGTCACGCCCGAAATTACAGCCTTGATGCCCTTGCCGGCTATTTCACTACACTGAGTAATCTGCGACTGGTCAATATCCGCACCGTATGCCTTTCTTACCGAAACGGCTATAGGGTGGTTGGAGTTGCTCTCGGCATAAGCCGCATATCGTAACAGCTCATCCTTGCTCATTCCTGCAGGCTCTGTTCTTGTAACCTCAAACTGACCTTTTGTAAGCGTGCCTGTCTTATCAAACAGTACGACCTTAGCCTTTGAGATTGCTTCAAGGTAGTTACTGCCTTTAACCAGTATACCTTTTGACGAAGCCTTGCCGATTCCTGCAAAGTATCCGAGCGGAACAGAAATGACAAGTGCGCACGGGCAGGAGATTACGAGGAAGATAAGACCTCTTTGTACCCACGTTACGAAATCAAAGCCTGTGAACTCTGGGAAAATGAGTTTACCTTTAATTATTCCATCGATAAAGGGTTCGTAATTAAAACCGGTAAATAAGGGTGGGAAAATTGAAATTATCACCGCCACAAGTACGACTATGGGGGTGTAGTATTTTGCAAATACCGAGATGAAGTTTTCTGTCTTTGTCTTTTTCTCGACAGCGGATTCGACCATCTGAAGCATTTTGTATACCGTGCTGTCGGTGAACCGGCGTGTTGTTTTAAGCGTGATAACACCTGAAATGTTGATAGCGCCTGCGGGGACTTCATCACCTATCGTAATATCTCTCGGTAAGCTCTCGCCTGTGAGGGCTGATGTATCTATTGATGTGTTACCGCTTTCGACAATGCCGTCAAGCGGTATCTTTTCGCCGGGCTTTACTCTTATTATACTGCCGGTTTCAACGTTTTCGGGATCGACTGTTATATATTCGCCGTCAATAAGAACATCGGCTGTTTCCGGCTTTGTCTTGATAAGAGAAGATATGCTTCTTCTTGACTTGTTCACGGCTATTGACTGGAAGAATTCTCCGACAGTGTAGAACAGCATAACGGCGACCGCTTCTTCGTATTCTCCGAGTACGATAGCGCCGATGCTTGCAATAAGCATAAGCGTGTTTTCGTTGAAGAAATTCTTCTTTGCTATTGCCTTTATTGAAGTGATCGCTACCTCAAGTCCGCAGATAACGTAGGCTACAAGATACATCGAAAGTATCGCTATCTGCGGCACAAGCTGTTCTGTACCGATAGTTTTTTCAAGGATAAAAGCGACTACGAACAGAATGCCTGCGCTTATCATCTTGACTATATCTTTAGTATAGCTTACCTTTTTCTCAACGTGGTTTTCCTTTTCGCTGACCGTTACATCCGGTTCAATGGCAGTTACCGTTGCTGTTACCTGTTTTAACAACTCCTTGTCGGAAATTATCTTTGACGGTGTTACGGTAAGCTCCTTTTTGATGAAATTCATCTTTGCGCCGTTCGCATAATCCGACTTTTCAACTGCCTCTCTTACTTCTTCCGCACACTGTGCGCAGTCAAGACCGTCTATTATATATTTCTTTTCCTTGAAACTCTGTTTTTCTCTGACGGTTACGTCGGGTTCGTGCTTTGCGACAACTTCGGTGACCGTTGCCATAAGCTCATCGGGCGAACACGAATTTTCCGCTTCAACGGTAAGCTCCTGCTTCATAAAGTTCATTCCCGCCGATTTCACATGTTCGTCCTTTTCGACTTCCGCACGGATATCCTCTGCACAGTGAGCGCAGTCAAGACCTTCTAAAATATAGATTCTTTTCATAAGCTACCACCTTTGATATGCTTGAAGTTTTGAACAATTGAGTAATTGTTCAAATGTATTGCCCGAAAAAACAGGAGATGCTATCTCCTTTGATTTTTCCCGTTTTACTCCATAATATGTTCAAGCGCATTGCTGAACACCGTGTTTACATGGTTGTCGCTGAGCATATAGTAAACGACTTTGCCTTGCTTTTCACTGCGTACAAGCTCTGCCTGCCGTAATACTCTCAGCTGGTGAGAGATTGCCGATGCTGTCATTCCGAGCAGGGCAGCGAGGTCGCATACGCACATTTTTGAGCGTGACAGCGAGTAGAGGATTTTAATCCTTGTTTCATCGCTTATAGCCTTGAAGAACATTGACAGCTTTTCAAACTGCATCTGTTCAAGCATCCTCTCACGCACATAGTTTACTACGTCCTCGTGTATCACATTGCAGTTACAGAATTCATTTTCGTCTTTTGCAGTGATATTTTCCGATTTTTCTGATTTGCTGACCGCCATTTTAACCTCATTTCATTTGAACGGTTGTTCAACTGTTTGTATTATAACACCGTCATACTGCATTGTCAATAGTTTCTTTATGATTTTTTGCTTTTCCTGCAAAATATTTTTCTGCGATACAGGAAAAGAATGTTGTCTTATCGTTTTCGGTGAAATCCTCATCGTCAAGCATAGCCGATACTTCGTTCAGAAGCACATCGGCCTTTTCTCTTGTTTCTATCGGAGAAGTTCCGTTGAAATACAGCTTTTCATCGCCTGACAGTATCAGATCCACAGTGTCGTCTGTCAGCAACTCCTCGCTGACGCCGAGCAGTACCGCCATATCCGACAGCGTTTTTGCTCTCGGGGTCCTTGCACCGCTTATGTAGTTCGCAAGCGCTCTGTAGGTTATGGATACGGCAGACGCAAAGTCCGTCTTTTTATAGCCGTTTCTTTTAATAAGTATTTCCAGCTTGTCCTTAAGTTCCATAATTCCTCCGACTGAATTTCCTTTTACTATTATTATATCCTTACATTTACGGCTTGTCAATCAAAAAAATACATAAAAATTCGCTAAAATTCAACAATTATTCACTATATGCAGTATATTATGCAGTTTTGTGCATAAAAATACTTGACTTTGATGTGAAAAGGTGTATAATATTCAATGTAAGTTAAATCAGAAAGCAGAACGCCCGAAAGCGTCTGTGAGATAGAAAGGAAATAATAAAATGGCTAAAGAAATCAAAAAGATCGTACTTGCTTATTCAGGCGGACTTGATACGTCCATCATCATTCCGTGGTTACACGAGAATTATCCCGGCTGTGAAGTAATCTGCGTAGCAGGTAACGTAGGACAGGACTCTGAAATAGTAGGTCTTGAAGAAAGAGCTAAGAAGACAGGCGCATCAAAGCTCTACATAGAAGATATACAGGACGAATTCGTAAACGACTTCATATTCCCCACACTCAAGGCAGGCGCAAAGTACGAGGGCTATCTGCTCGGTACTTCGTTCGCTCGTCCTCCTATAGCTAAAAGACTTGTTGAGATAGCTAAGAAGGAAGGCGCTGACGCTATCTGCCACGGCTGCACAGGTAAGGGTAACGACCAGGTACGTTTTGAGCTTACTATCAAGGCTCTCGCACCCGAGCTTGAGATTATCGCTCCCTGGAGAATATGGGATATCAAGTCAAGAGATCAGGAAATCGAGTATGCAGAGGCACACAATGTTCCGATAAAGATTACACGTGAAACCAACTACTCAAAGGATATGAACCTCTGGCACTTATCACACGAAGGCCTTGACCTTGAAGACCCCGCAAACGAGCCTCAGTACAATAAGAAAGGCTTCCTTGAACTTGGCGTTTCACCAGAGCAGGCTCCCGACAAGCCCACATATGTTACAATACACTTTGAAAAAGGTATCCCCACTTCGCTTAACGGCGAAAAGATGGACGGCGTAAAGCTTATCAAGACTCTTAACAAGCTCGGCGGCGAGAATGGCATCGGTCTGTTCGACGTTGTTGAAAACAGACTTGTAGGTATGAAGTCGAGAGGCGTTTACGAAACTCCCGGCGGAACAATCCTTTATCACGCTCACGAAGTTCTCGAAACTATCTGTCTTGATAAGGAAACACAGCACTACAAGTACGGTCTTGCACAGAAGTATGCAGACATCGTATATAACGGTCAGTGGTACACACCTTTAAGAGAGGCTATGGACGCTTTCGTTGACAAGACACAGGAAACTGTTACAGGCGACGTTAAGCTCAAGCTCTACAAGGGTAACATCATCAACGCAGGCGTTACATCACCCTACACACTGTACAGCGAAGACTTCGCTTCATTCGGTGAGGACGATGTTTACGATCAGACAGATTCAAAGGGCTTTATCAACCTGTTCGGTCTGCCGATAAAGGTCAAGGCTCTGCTTGACGCTGAGAGAAACAATAAGTAAGCTTTAAAAGCGTTACGGTAAATCCCGCAAGGTGTAAAACTATGCCTTGCGGCTTTTACGGTTTTTAAGATGCGATTTAAAACACGGTCGGTACGGCTGTGTTTTAAAAAGCGTTTTAATTACTTTTATATTTATAACGGAAAAAACAAAACGCTTTTTGCGTTATGAACATAAATCTGAAAGGAAATAACAGTATGTCTAAAATGATGTGGGCGGGAAGATTTTCAAAGGAGGTTGACTCAAAGGTCAACGATTTCAATTCTTCCATCTCATTTGATGCAAGAATGTACAAGCATGATATAAAAGGCTCTATAGCACACGCAACCATGCTCGGTGAGTGCGGCATTATCGACCCTGCGGACAGCAAGGTGATAATAGAAGGTCTTAACGGAATTTTAAGTGATATTGAAAACGGAACACTGCATTTTGATCCCAATGCGGAAGATATTCATATGTTCGTTGAGGCTGAGCTTACCGCACGAATAGGCGATGCGGGAAAGCGTCTGCACACTGCAAGGAGCAGAAACGATCAGGTGGCTCTCGATATAAAGCTCTATCTCAAGGATGAAGTCGATGAGATTGCAAAGCTTGTCCGTGAACTTATAAACACTGTTATAGATATTGCAAAGCAGCATACAGAAACGGTAATGCCGGGCTACACCCATTTACAGCGTGCACAGCCTGTTACATTCGCACATCATCTTATGGCATATGCACAGATGCTGACAAGAGATCTGACAAGACTTGCGGACTGCAAGGAAAGAATGGATGTAATGCCGCTCGGTTCGTGTGCGCTTGCAGGCACTACATATCCTCTCAACAGAAAGAGAACCGCCGAACTTCTCGGCTTCAAGGATATTACGATGAACAGCCTTGACGGCGTATCCGACAGGGATTTCTGCGTTGAGTTATGCTCTGATATTTCGATGCTTATGATGCACCTTTCGAGATTTTCGGAAGAGATAATCATGTGGTGCTCGTGGGAATTCAAGTTTATTGAGCTTGACGATGCGTATTCTACAGGCAGTTCGATAATGCCGCAGAAGAAGAACCCCGATGTTACAGAGCTTATAAGAGGCAAGACGGCAAGGGTATACGGCGATCTGCAGACGCTTCTCACAATGATGAAGGGACTTCCGCTTGCATACAACAAGGATATGCAGGAGGACAAGGAGGCAATATTTGACGCAGTGGACACAGTAAAGCTGTGTATCTCGACATTTACTCCTATGCTTGCGACTATGACGGTACTTAAAGACAATATGCGTACTGCCGCCGCAAAGGGCTTTATCAATGCTACAGATTGTGCTGACTATCTTGTAAAGAAGGGACTTCCTTTCAGGACGGCATATAAGATAACCGGTACACTCGTTGCACTTTGCATAGAGAAGAATACAACGCTTGAACAGCTACCGATAGAAGAATACAAGAAGCTGTGCGAAACATTTGATAATGACGTATATGACGCTATCAGCCTTGATACCTGCGTTATGCAAAGAGGCGTTGACGGCGGACCTGCTCCCGATGCGGTAAAGCGTCAGATAGCTGAGCTTGAAGACAGACTGGGCGGTATCGACATCTGATGATAACTTATGAATACAGATTGCCGCACGATATAAATTCGTTCAGACGAAGCGTAGGTTGGTATGAGCTTTCGCCAAGACAGCTTAACTGTGCGCTTAAAAGCTCGGTGTTTGCGATAACGGCGCTTGACGGAGAAAAAGAAGTCGGCTCGGCAAGGGTAGTCGGTGACGGAGGCTATCAGTTCTTTATCAGCGATGTTATTGTGCGTCCCGAATATCAGGGACAGGGAATAGGCAGAGAGATGCTTTCAAGGCTTATGGACAAGGCGTTGTCGGTAGCTGACGAGGGCGAAACGATAATGATAAATCTTATGGCGGCAAAGGATAAAGAGCCGTTTTACGAAAAGCTCGGATTTATGCGCAGGCCTAATGATGAACGTGGCTGCGGAATGACAAGATTTCTTAAAAAATAAGAGGTGCTTATATGAGCGTAAAGGTGTATATTGACGGTCAGGAAGGAACGACCGGACTTAAAATTCTCGAACGTTTCAAGGACAGGAACGATATTGAAATAATGAAGATAGATGAGGACAAGAGAAAGGATAACGATGAGCGTAAGAAGTTTATATGCTCGTCCGATTTCACGTTCCTTTGTCTGCCCGATGCCGCCGCAAGAGAGGCGGTAGAGCTTGCAAAGGGCAGTAACGTCCGAATTATAGATGCTTCTACGGCACATCGGACAAATCCCGACTGGGCATACGGTTTTCCCGAACTTTCAAAGCAGCACAGAGAAAAGATTGCGGCTTCATCGAGAGTAGCTGTTCCCGGCTGTTATGCAAGCGGTTTTATTTCGCTTGTATATCCTCTTGTAAAGGCAGGCATAATGCCGAGCGATTATCCTGTTGTCGCTCATGCGGTATCCGGTTACAGCGGAGCGGGAAAGAAGGCTATCGCAGTGTACGAAAGCGATGAAAAGCCCGAAGAATTTTACAGCCCAAGACAGTATGCGCTTCCTCAGGAGCATAAGCACTTACCTGAAATGATGAAGATAAGCGGACTTGATTACAAGCCTGTATTTAATCCTCTGATATGCGATTATTTCAGCGGTATGGTCGTAACTGTTCCGGTACTCACAAGACTTCTGCCGAAGAAATATACGCTTGCCGATATTCATAAGGCTTTCACTGAGCATTATGCAGACGCAAATCTTGTAAAGGTGTTGCCTGTTATGGGCGAGGGTGTGCTTGAAAACGGTTTCCTTGCCGCAAACACATTATCGGGTAAGAACAATATGGAGATATTCGTTTGCGGAAACGATGACCGTATAGTGCTTTGCTCAAGACTTGATAACTTAGGCAAGGGTGCAAGCGGTGCGGCTGTTCAGTGCCTTAACATAATGATGGGCATTGACGAAACGACCGGACTTGTATAATAAGTGAGGTAATAACAATGGTTGAATTTGATAATTATAAATTAGTGGATAAGGGTGTATGCGCCGCAAAAGGCTTTAAGGCGGGTGGCATCAATGTCGGCATAAAGCCCGGCTCGAAAAAGCGTGACCTTGCTGTGATAAGCTGTGACACAAAGTGCACTGCGGCGGCAATCTACACGCAGAACAAGGTAAAGGGCGCACCGATAACCGTTACAAAGGAACACCTTAAAAACGGTATCGCTCAGGCTGTTATCGTAAACAGCGGCAACGCAAACACCTGTAACTCAAACGGTATTGAGATTGCAGAACAAATGTGCGAGCTTTGCGCAAACGAACTTGGTATTGATAAGAACGATATGATAGTAGGCTCTACAGGCGTTATCGGACAGAAGCTGTCGATCGACCCTGTGAAGAACAATATCAAGACACTTGTAGACAGCATAAGCGAGGACGGAAGCTCGCTTGCGTGCGAGGCGATAATGACGACCGATACACGCAAAAAGGAGCTAGCGGTAGAGTTTACGCTTGACGGCAAGACCTGTCACATCGGCGGTATCAGCAAGGGCAGCGGTATGATAAATCCCAATATGGCTACAATGCTTGCTTTTATCACAACCGATGTAAAGATAAATGCGGAGCTTCTGCATAAGGCACTGAAAAGAACAGCCGACATTACTTACAATATGGTAAGCGTGGACGGTGATACATCCACAAACGATACGCTGTGCATAATGGCGTCGGGACTTGCAGGAAACAAGGAAATAACGGCAGAGGACAAGGATTATGAAGTGTTCATCAACGGTCTTTACGCTGTAATGATGAACCTTGCAAGAGAAACCGCCCGTGACGGCGAGGGTGCAACGAAGCTGATGGAATGCGTTGTTGACCACGCACCTACAGAAGCTGTTGCAAAGAGCGTTGCACTGTCTGTTATAAACAGCAGTCTTTTAAAGGCGGCTATATTTGCGGCAGACGCCAACTGGGGACGTATTCTCTGTGCGATAGGATATGCCGAGGGCGATTTTGATATTTCGAAGGTCGAGGTCGTTCTGTCATCTTCAAAGGGCAGTGTAAAGGTCTGCGAGAACGGCGCAGGTGTTGACTTCTCGGAGGATGAGGCATTCAAGATACTTTCAGAAGATGAAATTGTTATCAGGATTGATATGCACGACGGTGCCGATAAATCGGTAGCGTGGGGCTGCGATCTGACTTATGAATATGTAAAGATAAACGCAGAATACAGAAGCTGACACCGAAAGGACAAAAGAAGATGGAACTTGAAAACGAAAAGAGAGCAAGTATACTCAGCGACGCACTTCCTTATATACAGCAGTATTCAAACAAGGTAGTAGTAGTCAAGTACGGCGGTAACGCAATGACAAACGATAAGCTGAAGCAGGCGGTAATGTCTGACCTTGTTCTGCTGTCGCTCTGCGGTATCAAGATAGTGCTTGTACACGGCGGCGGACCCGAAATAAACGCAATGCTGAAAAAAGTCGGCAAGGAGAGCAAGTTTGTAAACGGCCTTCGTTACACCGATGAAGAAACGATAAACATCGTTCAGATGGTGCTTTGCGGTAAGGTAAACAAGGATCTTGTCGATCTGCTTTACAGCCACAAGGGCAGAGCGGTAGGTCTTTGCGGTCTTGACGACCATATGATAGAGGCAGAACAGCTTGACCCGGATTTAGGTCTTGTAGGCGAGATTACTCAGGTAAACGTAAGCCTTATAAACGATGTTCTCGAAAAGGGCTATATCCCTGTAATTTCGACTGTTGCGGCAGGCAAGGACGGTACTGTTTACAATATAAACGCAGATACGGCAGCGGCAAGAATTGCGGCTGAGATGAAATCCGAAAACCTTATCCTTATGACGGATATAAAGGGACTTCTTGAGGATAAGGACGATGACAGCACGCTTATACATACTGTCGGAGTTTCAGAAGTGCCTTATCTCAAAAAGCAGGGCATAATCTCAGGCGGTATGATACCTAAGATAGATTGCTGTGTTGAGGCTGTCCGCAGAGGCGTAAAGAAAGCAAATATCATTGACGGCAGAATACCTCATTCAATACTTATAGAGTTGCTTACAAACGAGGGCGCAGGTACAATGATTATCTGACGGCAAACGATGCAGGCGGAAAGGACAGATATGAATACTATAGATAAATTCAATTCTCATATAATGGGATCATACGGCAGGCTGAATGTTGTTCTTGACAAGGGCGAGGATGATAAGGCAGTTGACGAAAACGGCAAGACGTATATAGATTTCGGAAGCGGTATCGGCACAAACTCGCTCGGTTACTGCAACAAGGAATGGGCTGACGCTGTGTGTGAACAGGTACGCAGTATACAGCATACCTCAAATTATTATTACACAAAGGTTCAGGCTGAGTTTGCCGAGAGATTATCGGAAGCTGCAGGAATGAAGAATATGTTCCTTTGCAACAGCGGTGCTGAGGCAAACGAATGTGCTATCAAGATAGCAAGAAAGTACAGCTTCGACAAATACGGCAAGGGCAGACACAACATAATCACACTTGTAAACTCATTCCACGGCAGAACGCTCTGCACGCTGTCGGCTACGGGACAGGACGTGTTCCACAACTACTTCTTCCCGTTTGTTGACGGATTTATAAATGTTGAAGCAAACAACATAGAAGACCTTAAGGCAAAGCTCGATGATACGGTATGTGCCGTAATGTTTGAGTACATACAGGGCGAGGGCGGTGTTGTGCCGCTGGAGCAGAAGTTCGTTGACGCAATATTTGAGCTTTGCGCCGAGCGTGATGTGCTGACGATCTCGGACGAAGTACAGACGGGCGTCGGCAGAACGGGTAAATTCCTTGCAGGTGATAATTTCGGAAAGAAAGCCGATATAATAACTCTTGCAAAGGGCATAGCAGGCGGTATCCCGATGGGTGCGTGCCTCAGCGGCGACAAGTGTGCAGGTGTACTAACTCCCGGAACACACGGTTCGACATTCGGCGGAAATCCTATCGCTTGTGCAGGTGCAATTGAGGTGCTGAAGAAAGCGGCGGATCCGATTTTCTTGTCGCAGGTTGCAGATAAGGGAAGATATATAGCCGAAAAGCTGAAAGAGATACCCGAGGTCGAATCGGTTACGGGTATGGGTCTTATGATTGGCATAAAGCTAAAGACCAAGAATGCAAAGGATATACTGAATGCCGCTCTTGAACACGGACTTCTTATCCTTACCGCAAAGGAAAAGTTAAGACTTCTTCCTCCGCTCACTATCTCTTATGAGGATATTGACAGAGGTCTTGAAATACTCGCAGAACTTTTAAAATAAAAACTAAAACCGAAAGGAAAAAATTATGAAACATTTACTTAAGATGATGGATCTCAGCACAGAGGAAATCATTGAGATTCTCAATCTCGCAGATCAGCTCAAGTATGAGCTTAAGCACGGCATTCCTCACGATCATTTAAAGGGCAAGACGCTAGGTATGATCTTCCGCAAGGCTTCTACAAGAACAAGAGTTTCTTTTGAAACAGGTATGTATCAGCTCGGCGGCAATCCACTTTACCTTTCAGCAAGCGATATGCAGATAGGCAGAGGCGAGCCTATACAGGATACCGCAAGAGTTTTATCACGCTACATTGACGGTATTATGATAAGAACATTCGATCAGGCTGAGGTTGAAAATCTTGCGGAATACGGCAATATCCCGATAATCAACGGTCTTACAGACCTTTCTCATCCTTGCCAGGTGCTTGCTGATCTTATGACAATCCGTGAGTACAAGGGTAAGCTTGACGGTCTTAAGATGTGCTACATAGGCGACGGCAACAATATGGCAAACTCGCTCATTGTAGGCGGCTTAAAGACGGGTATGAGCGTATCTGTTGCCTGCCCTGAGAACTACCACCCTGCCGCTACAACACTTGCGTTTGCTAAGAAGTATGACTGCTTTGAACTGACAGACGATCCGATAAAGGCCGCAAAGGACGCAGACGTTATCTTCACAGACGTATGGGCATCTATGGGTCAGGAAGGCGAAGCCGAAATCAGAAAGAAAGCATTCAAGGGCTTCCAGATAAACGATGAGGTTATGGCTGTCGCTAAGCCCGACGCTATGGTACAGCATTGCCTGCCCGCACACAGAGAAGAAGAAATTACAGCCAAGGTATTCGAAGAACACGCAAACGAAATCTTTGACGAGGCTGAAAACAGACTCCACGCACAGAAGGCGGTAATGGTACTGCTTATGGGCAATAAGGATTGATCCGGATAAAACTTAAATATCCGATACGGAGCAACGCATTATGTTGCTCCGTATTCGTGTAATATGGGGGGATAGTCATGACTAATCTGCTTATAAAACTGTTCGTAAAGGACAGCAAAAACACATCCGATCCCGCTGTCAGAAAGCGTTACGGGTATCTCGGAGCATTTACCGGTATTGTACTTAACATACTTTTGTTTCTCGGAAAGCTGATTGCAGGTATATTATCAGGCGGTATCTCCGTAATCGCAGACGCATTCAATAACCTTTCAGACGCAGGTTCATCAATAATGACCTTTGTCGGCTTTAAAATGGCAGGAATGCCTGCAGACAGCGAACATCCCTACGGTCACGGCAGAATGGAGTATGTTTCGGGTATAATAATTTCTTTTATCATAATGATGATGGGCTTTGAGCTTGGTAAAAGCTCGGTCGAAAAAATCTTCTCGCCCGAAAAGTCGGAGTTCAGCATACTCGCCGTATCGGTGCTTGGAGCGTCGCTTCTTGTGAAGCTGTGGATGGCACTGTTCAACACAAAGCTCGGTCGGAAAATAGACAGTGCCACAATGAAAGCCGCAGCGGCAGATTCGCTGTCCGACTGCATTTCTACATCGGTAGTAATCATCTGTATGTTCATACAGCTGTTCAGCGGTTTTGAGCTTGATTCATACGCGGGTATCATTGTTGCGCTTTTTATCCTATATACAGGCTTCAACACATTCAAGGAAAGTCTTACTCCGCTGCTTGGCACAAAGCCTAAAAAGGAACTGGTGGAGGAAATTGAAAACACTGTAATGAACTATGACGGAATAGTCGGCGTACACGATCTTATGGTGCATGATTACGGCGTAGGCAGAATGGTAATATCGCTCCATGCCGAAATAAGCAGTAAAACAGATATAATGCTTGCACACGAGCTTATAGATCTTATAGAGGACGATCTCAGGGAAAAGTACAGATGCAGTGTTACGATACACATGGATCCTGTTGTTGTGGACGATAAGAAGGCAGATGAAGTGAAAAAGGTGGTTCTTGATATAATAAAAAATATCGACAGCAACCTTACTATCCACGATTTCCGTATCACTGACGGGGTTTCAAGGATAAACGTCATTTTCGATCTGGTAACGCCTTTCGGTTTCAGATATAAGGATGGAGAGCTTGCTCTTATGATAAAGAACGCAATTGCGGAAAAGGACGGCAGGCTCAATGCCGTAATCACCGTTGAACGTTCAATGTGCTGAATAATGCTTTTTAACGCACAAAGTCACAAAAGACTTTGTGCGTTTATTTTAAGTTGACTTGACACGGATTTTGTGATAAAATAAAACTATACTATATTATGAGAGAGTGTTTGTATGAACGGCAATAACGGAAAATGCGGAAAACTGTTTGTTATAGAAGGGCTTGACGGATGCGGCAAAAGCACACAGCTTGAGATGCTGAAAGCAAGCGCAGACAGCAATATCCGTTTCATCAGCTTTCCGAATTACAACAGTGCAAGCGGTGAGATAATCAAGGACTATCTCAGCGGTAAATTCTGCGAGGAAAACGGCAGAACGGGCGCATATACGGCCGGCAGTTTCTATGCGATAGACCGTTATATCAGCTACAAGACCGACTGGGAAAAGGATTATAAAGCGGGCAAGACCATAATAGCCGCAAGATACACCTCCTCAAATGCGATATATCAGATGGCAAAGCTGGAAAAATCCCAATGGGATGAGTACCTTGAGTGGCTTGAGGACTACGAATACGATAAATTCGCAATTCCACGTCCCGAAAGGATTATATTTCTGGATATGCCCGTAGAGGTGTCACAAAAGCTCCTTTCCGCACGTTACGGCGGAGATGAGGCGAAGAAGGATATTCACGAAAGCAACGTTGCTTTTCTGAAGGCCTGTCGGGAAACGGCACTATACACAGCCGACAAGAAGGGCTGGTATATACTGCCGTGCTCGGACGGTGAAAATCCTTACACTCCCGAAAAGATAAATAAGGAATTATCGGCGCTGATTTACGGCTGATAACAGGCAAAAGCAAGGTAATATAAAGTGTTGGAATTAAAGAAAATTGAACTCAGCGACAAGCAGTGGATAGATCCGCTTCTGAAGCTGTCTGATTTCAGAGGTTGTGAGTATAACTTCACAAACAACTTTGTGTGGAGCGGTGTTTACAACATTACTGTAGGACGTTTTCAGGATTTTTATGTATCAAAGCACGGAAACTGTTTCGTGTTTCCCGCAGGAAAAGGCGATACGGACGCACTGCTTTCAGAACTTAAAAATTACTGTGACAGTACGGGAATACCGTTTGAATTCTGCAGTATGGATATAAAGGATAAGCAGATGCTCGAACAGCGTTATCCCGGTATGTTCACCTTCGATACAAGCGAAGATCTGTACGACTATGTGTATCAGTCGCAGTCGCTTGCAACGCTCGGCGGAAAGAAGCTGCATTCAAAGCGTAATTATATAAACCGTTTCAAACAGCTTAACTGGAGCTTTGAGGATATTACGCCGGAGAATATTGACGAATGCAAGCAGATGAGCCTTGAATGGTGCATACGTAATGATTGCAATAAAAGCGAGGATAAATCGGAGGAAATGTGTGCTGTCGGAATAGGACTCGAGCATTTCTTCGACTTAGGTCTTGTCGGCGGAATCCTGAGAGTCGACGGCAGGATACAGGCATTTTCGTACGGCGAACAGCAATGCAGTGACACGTTTGTGACCCACGTTGAAAAAGCGTTTACCGATTATGACGGAGCATATCCGATGATTAACTATATGATGGCAAACAGGTTCTGTAAAGGACTTGAATATATAAACAGGGAAGAGGATATGGGAGAGGAGAATCTCCGCAAGGCGAAGAAGTCTTATCACCCGTGTTTTATGGTTGAGAAGTTCAGTGCGGTTTATAATGCCGGGAAAGGACAATCAGAATGATATATGTATTTTTAGCAGACGGATTTGAAGAAACCGAGGCAATTGCCCCGATTGACATTTTAAAGAGATTCGGAAAAGAGGTAGTCACCGTCGGAATAGGCGGCGGTAAAATTACAGGCGCACACGGAATTACAGTTATTGCCGATATTACCGACAGCGATGTTATTATGACAGATAAGGTCGAGATGATAGTTCTTCCCGGCGGTATGCCCGGAACACTCAATCTTGAGAAAAGCCCCGTTGTACAGGCGGCTATAAAATTCTGTGCCGATAATACGAAAGCAATAGGTGCTATCTGTGCCGCTCCGTCTATAATCGGAAAGCTGGGACTTCTGAAAGGCAAAAAGGCAACTTGCTTCCCCGGCTTTGAACAATTCCTTGAGGGTGCAATGTTCACGGGCGACCTTGTAAATATTGATGAAAACATAGTAACCGCAAAGGGCGCAGGTGCGGCTGTAGAATTCGGACTTGCACTCGGAGCATTGCTCTGCGGTGAAGGAAAAGCAGAAAAGACAGCTAAGTCTTTACAGTGCAGATGAGCGTAAACGAGCAGAAAAAACAACTGAGAAAAGCCTTGCTTCAGAAGCGAAAACTGCTTTGCGACAGTGAAACGGCTGTTAAAAATGCCGCTATAACCGAGAATCTTTTAAGCCTTGAAAAAGTGCGGACGGCGGATACTATACTGCCGTTTGTTTCGACAGACGGCGAGGTGGATACGAGAGAATTCATAACGCAGTGCCTGAAAGCAGGAAAGAATGTCGCTGTGCCGAGATGTATAGACGGCAGTAATATGGAGTTTTGCGTGATACATACGTTTGACGACCTCGAAAAAGGTATGTACGGAATTGACGAGCCGAAAAAGAGCTGTGCTGTGATTGATGCCGCCGGTGCGGAAAACAGCGTGCTGATAGTTCCTGCACTCTGCTTTAATGCGAAAGGCTTCAGACTCGGTTACGGCAAAGGCTATTATGACAGATTTATAAACGGTTACAAGGGCTATACTGTCGGAGTGTGCTATGAAGAATTCCTGACAGAGGATATACCTGTCGATGGTTACGACAGATGCGTTGATATAGTCATTACAGAAAAACGGAAAGGACAAAAATATGGAGAATAATCCTATGGATTTAACTCATAAGGATGAAAATACCGAAAGCACCGAAGAACGCACGATTATGATGGATTCGATAAAAGCGCTTCATACAGGCGAAGTGCGGAACGAAGATTCATCTCATGACAGTGGATACGAAAGCGTTCCGGGCAGTGAAGAACCGCTTTCTGGGGACGGTGAGCCTGCGGAGGACGAGGTAACCGAAGAAGAATATCAGGAATATCTTGCGGCAAAAAAAGAACGCAACAAGAAAATCAAAGCGAAAAACCGCCATAGAAGAACGTTTTCACATATTCTCACAGGCGTTCTGCTGTCAGTTTTCATCATATCGATTTCTGCGTTTCTTGCTACATACATTGTAAAGTCGGCACTTGATTTTACAGGAATCGGAAAAACCTATTGCCAGGCCGAGATACATATAAACGAGGATTCGACAACAGATGAAATCGCTCAGGATCTTGCAAATCTCGGTATTATAAATATGCCGGACGTGTTCAAGCTCTATACCAAAATGTTCGGCAAGGGTGATAAGTTCATAAAGGGTACTTTCACGGTTGACACAACTATGTCGTACAGTGCGCTTATTTCTGAGCTGCAGACAGTGTCTACTGTAAATCAGACGGTTTCAATACAGATAACCGAGGGTATGACTATTGATGAGATCGCTCAGATGATGGAGGATAACCGTGTCTGCCGTGCCGAAGATTTCATGGAGCAGTGCAAGACGCTCGGAGATACTTATAAATTCCAGAAACGTCTTGAGAATAAAAAGCTGAAATATTATCAGATGGAAGGATATATATTCCCCGATACATACGAGTTCTATATTCTTCCTGCCCTTGAGGACAATAAGGAGCTTGATACAAGCGAGTATGCCGCAGATGCTCTTGACATTATATATCAGAACTTCAATAACAAGCTGACGGCACGTTACTATAACCGTATGAGCGAGCTTGGGCTTACGCTTGACGAAACCATAACGCTTGCTTCGATCGCACAGCGTGAGGCAGATACTACGACCAATATGGGCAATGTTGCATCGGTATTCTTCAACCGTATGGCTGATGCGGAAGCATTCCCGCATCTTGAATCGGACGTTACCGTACATTATGTTGATGAGCATATAAAACCGCATCTCACTTCATCGCAGTACGATCAGAAAATGTTTGACGCATATAACACCTATAAGTGTGACGGTATACCGATAGGACCTATCTGCAACCCGGGACTTGACGCTATAAAGGCAGTGCTTTATGCGCCTGAAACAAGCTATTACTACTTCTGTGCTGACCCTGACACAACAGAAATGTATTTTGCAGAAACTATTTCGGAGCATGAGGAGAATCTCCGCAAGTGCGGACTGGATCATGCGATAGCCGAATAATCAAACAATCAATATTCCGCCGCAGAGTTTTCTGCGGCGGAATGTCATAATAAGGTAAAAGAAAGGTTAAGTTTATGTTAGAACTTTTATCGCCTGCGGGTGATCTTGAATGTCTTATGTCAGCCGTTGATTACGGTTGTGACGCTGTATATCTCGGAAGTACAATGTTCGGTATGAGAGCAGGTGCGGCAAAATTCGATCCCGAAACGTTGAGGAATGGCGTTGAATACGCTCACGCAAAGGGTGTAAGAGTATATCTTACCTGCAATACCGTTCCGTCAAACGATGAGATAGAACTGCTCCCCGAATTTATAAAAACCGCATACGACTGCGGAATAGATGCCGCAATAGTAAGCGACATCGGCTGTATTGCTCTGATAAAGCGTACCGTTCCCGATCTTGAGATCCACGTTTCTACACAGGCGGGAGTAGTAAACTATGTAACTGCAAACGAGCTGTACAAGATGGGTGCAAAGAGAGTAGTGCTTGCCCGTGAGGTAGATATTGAAAATATAAAGCGTATAAGGGATAACATACCTGATGATATGGATATTGAAGTGTTCGTTCACGGGGCAATGTGCGTTTCATTTTCAGGAAGATGCCTGCTTTCCGCTTTTATGACAGGCAGAAATGCCAACAAGGGCGAATGCGCTCAGCCTTGTCGCTGGAAATATCACTTAGTTGAAGAAAAACGCCCCGGCGACTACTATGAGCTGTCGGAGGGCGATGGCGGCTCTTATATCCTTAACGCTAAGGATATGTGTATGATAGAGCATCTTAAAGAACTTAAGGATGCAGGCGTTACCAGCTTCAAGATTGAAGGCAGAGCGAAATCCGCATATTATACGGCAACGGTAACGAATGCCTACAGAGCGGCGCTTGATGCAGTGAAAAGCGGTGAACCGATTCCGAAGTGGGCGGTTGATGAAGTTTATAAGGTAAGTCACAGACAGTATTGCACCGGCTTTTATTTCAACAAGGATGACGCAAACCAGTATTACGAGAACAGCGGCTACATCCGTGAGTGCGACTTTGTCGGAGTCGTTGACAGCTGTGAGAACGGCAGGGTAAATATCACGCAGAGAAACTATTTTACCGTTCACGATGACCTTGAAGTGCTGTCGCCCGGAAAAACGCCGGTAAAGCTGGATATTCCTTATCTGATAAATTCAAAGGGCGAACAGACGGAGATAGCAAACCGTGCGACAGAAAAGATGTACTTTGACTATCCCGTTTCTTTCCCTCCTCATTCGATAATAAGAAAACCGTTGAGCAAAAAGTAAACTACGGAGGTAACTATCATGCTGAAAGCTCCGCAAAACCTGTTCGCTACCGCTTATGACGGATCGGTGCGATCCGACTGGCAGACGGTAGAGGGCGCAGACGGCTATATATTGCAGTTCTATAATGCAGATGAACCGGAAAAGTGCATTAAAACACGCTATGCGCAGAATAATTCAAAGCTGATACTTGGGTTTCGCAACGGCAGAAAGTATCTTGTACGGGTAAAAGCGTTCAGCTATCGTGACGGGAAAGAGGTATACGGCGAACTGTCACAGCCGGCAGAATTTACGCCGATGTGCCATCACCTTAAAGCTCAGAATGTAATCACGATGAACAAGGGCGAAACGTCACAGATAGTATGGGAATGCAGAAATAAAGTGCCTGCCGTCAATTTTGAATGCGATGACAGCAATGTGGCGACCGTAACAAAGGGCGGACAGGTTACCGCCGTTTCGGACGGTACGGCTGAGATAAAGCTGACGGCTGATGACGGTCAGACTTTTACTGTTAAAATAGTTGTCGGCAGGGATATGTCACGCTATCCGGCTACGGCAAGAATCATGCTCTGCGGCGATATAATGTGTTCGCTTGAGCATCAGCGGAAAGCCGCTTTGCGTTCGCTTGATTTTACAGACGCATTCGGAACGCTTAAAGATACGGTCAGCTCAGCCGATTATTCTGTAGCAGTGCTTGAAACGACCTGCTTTGACGGAGCGCCGTTTGAATATGAAAAGATACGCACAGACAGCGGAAGCCCCAATTGCAATTCTCCGTCCACTTTCATAGATGCAGTGAAAAACTGCGGATTCAATGCACTGGTAACCGCTAATAATCATAACTGTGATACAGGGCTTGAAGGGCTTCACGCTACCGTACAACGTATCAGAAACAGCGGTATGGCAAATATCGGTACACTTGACGATGAAACTCATATTGCCGATATAAACGGCATAAAGGTAGGATTTGTCGCAGTAAATTCAATATCAAACGGGCTTGAGAAAAATATACCGCCCGAAATTATCGGGAAATATGAGCCTGAGCATTTCAGACAGCTTGTTGAAACGCTTAAAAATGAAGGCGCAGAGTATATAATCGCATATCAGCACTGGGGTGTTATGAATTCCGTTACGGTTCGAAATTCTCAGATAAAGACGGCTGAATATATGGCACAGTGCGGTGTGGATCTTATTATCGGTTCTCATCCGCACGTTATGCAGAAAGTCGGTAAAATACACACATCCGCCGGCAGAGATGTGACGTGCTTCTATTCTTTAGGCAATCTTTTGTCATCTATGAAAGAGCTTCGTGAAAACCGTGAGAGTGTAATTGTAAATCTGATTCTCACAAGGACCGAAAGCGGAATAAAGTCCGATATATCGTGCATTCCGACACTTTGCAAGGATACCTATGACGGATATACTGTAAGCGTTCTTGACGGGTCGCTGACGCAAACAGAACAGGTTTCCGAAAATCGCATAAGAGATATACTCGGCAAGGAGGGCGTTATCCGAAAATACCCTAAATTCTTGCTGCAAGGCTCAGCCGTGCTGAGAAATATTTTCCGTGACAGCGGTTTTTCTTATGATGATACTGCTCTTATTCTGTCGCCGTTTTCGCTTGTAAGCAAAAAAAGCAATCTTTCGGGAAAATCCGGCAGCCAAAGAAATAAAATTGATATAAATAAAAATTTCAAATCGTTTTTAGACGGCTCAGACAGCAATTATATCGTAATCGACCTTTATACTGCGGCGGCTGTTTCGTGCTACAAGTACGGCGACAGCTTCTATACGGCATCGGGCAGTTTTATTTCTTCCGATTTTTACAATTCCAATAAAGACAGGCTTGAAAAAATTTCTCCGCCTTTTGACGAAAAAACAGTAAAATCAGCACTTAAAGAATATGCGAAAATTGTCTTGTCAAAATATGATAAGGATAAAATCATATTAGTGCGTTTAAAATTCAGCAATATCTGCGTAATAGAAAATCAGCTAAGAAACGGTAAAAGCAGAAATGCGCTGAATAAGCGGTTGAGGCTGTATGAGGATTATCTGATTTCGCTTTTACAGCCGGTGGTTATTGATGTTTCCGGCAATTATTTTATGGAGTCAAAAAGTGACAATATGATGTCCTTTGAGCCGCTTTTCTACGATGATGTAAGAATCAAGCTGAACTCAGCGGTAAAACGTATCCGCAAGGATACATATTTTTCTGCACCGGAAATAAGGCTGCAGCTTATGCGTGTCATAAAGTACTATGATAATATGACAGCAAGAGCCTATCAACCTGAACTGCTTGACAGAAATTATCTATCGGACAGAATGGCAGAGCTTACATCAAAGCGGTTTGTCGCAGAGAATTTCGAGTATTTTGTATATCTGCGTGAAAATGAGATCCGTACCTATGATGATGCAAAAATCCTGCTTTCTGCTAAAGCCGGTGCAGAAAGGCTTATCTCGGCGATAAAAGCGGCTGAGTGTATTGACGGAGATATTTCCGATTGCAGTTACGATGATATAAAGATCGTTTTCGATGAGAACTTCCTTATGAAAAAGCAATTATCCCGTAAACTTTTTGGGGTTTACAAATATACTGTTCCCGATAACTGTGAACATATTTTTCTTATCAGAAACGACCGCAAATTGCTTGAAGACTACGAAGCACGGCACAAACCTGTATTGGTTGACATCTGGGGCAGCTGTATTTCCCGTGAATCCGTTAATCGTAATTCCTCAGGCATATATGTCGATAAGTACATTTTCAAGCAGCCGTTTTTGCTTGCAGATGAGCCTGAAATACCGTTTGACAACGATTTGTCGGCTGATAAATTCTGCGGCAGTAAGTGGCGAAGACGCACTGTCAAAGAGGCATTTTTGCACGAAGGAAAACGCATTCTATCTGACAGTAATGCCGAATGGCTGATTGTTGATATGTACGACCTTATCTGCAATATGCGTAAGTGCGGCGATTCGCTTTTCGAGGTGGATGATTTCATACTTCGCACAGCTTTTTACAAGTCGATTTCCGATAAATGCGAAAGCACATATTTATTTAACGAAAGAAGCCGTGAATATCTCGAAAGAGCGCTTGAAAACTTCTGCAAATTTGTCACAGAGCGCTATGGAAAAAACATTATTTTAATTAAAGCCGATCTTAAAGACCGTTATATTTCGCTTGACAATCGGTTAGAAATGTTATCCGACAGCGATAACACATTCAAAACCAAAAAAGCATTTATAAACGGATTTGAAGAAGAATTCGCACGTCTTACCGATTGCTGTGTAATTGATATTTCTAAAAGGTTTTATGCCGATGACCGCTTTGCACTTGGCGGTGCGCATATCGTCCATTATGAAGATGAGTTCTACAGTCAATGCTGTAAGCATATAACGGCTTTCCTCGCCGGTGTCGATAGCCGCTATACCGATAAGGTCGATGAGGAGTATATCGCTCTGAGAGATATGAAAATTAGATAAAGATTAGCTATCCCCGTACAGTTTAATGCTGTATGGGGATAGTTTTGTATATATGTCCATTTTATCGGACAGGGGATATGGTAAAATTTATAATGGTAAGGTGAATGCACTTCTACACTTCTACACAACGAGAGCCGCACAGACTTTCGACTGTGCGGCTCAGGTTGGTGCCGAACCTATTAATAACACGGAACTAATTTCAATCCACCGATGTTATCACCGGACTTTTATATTATATAGTTTAAGCGAAAAAAATGCAAGATGATATTAACCTAAGCAATGGATTTGTGGTTATGCATAAGAAATATTGTTTGCAATTGTTGATTTTTACGCTTGACATCAGTATTAATTACACATAACTATAAAGTGATTTCAATAAATTCGACAAAATCTTTCAATGATTGGCAAAGAAATTACTTTTTCTTACAGAAAAGCATTGAAATTTACATTTGCTGATAGTATACTGAATTTAGTAATATAATTCGATGGAGGATTATTATGGATCATATTGCTCATATAAAAAATACAGGCGGCTTAGATAATGAAAGTGTTACCGAAGAAACAGTCAGCGAGCATTGTAAGAAAACTGCTTTGTTGGCTCGTAGTTATTCAGCCCCGTTCAATATGGAAAGTACAGTTTTCGTTTCTGCTTTATTACATGACTCAGGAAAGTTAAATAACGATTTCGACGGATATATAAAGCACGCGAACGGCATTAAAAGAGGTGAAATCGATCACAGCTATGCGGGAGCAAAATTTCTTTTGGAACTGGTTTCAAACGATGATGATAAATATAAAAAAGAAGTCGCAAGATTAATTGCGAGAATCATCATTTCTCATCACGGACTGAATGATTGGTATACACGGAACAATGATGATTATTTTGATTACAGATGCAGTAAAAATGAACGTTATGACGAAATCAAGAGCAACATAAGCGAGCTTACCTCTGATAGCGAACTTGATGAGTTGCTTAATAAAGCGGCTGATGAATATCGCAGATTTTTTGAAAAGATGAAAGAAATCTGCTGTGCCAAAGACAGAAAACAATATTTCACTACATTAGCTTTTTATCACGGATTGTTGGAAAGACTGACCGAGTCCTGCCTTATTGACGCTGACAGGACGGCGACAGCCGAATTTATGGAAGGTATTAAAATTACAGAACCGTCTGAAAATGAAATACAACGTAATTGGCTTGATATGAAACAGCGTTTGGATAACAAGCTGAGTAAATTTTCCGGAAGCGACAGTTTAATAGCAAAACTCCGAATGAACATTTCGGACAGATGCTGTGCTTTTGCCAAAAATGATGTAGGTATAGCTCAACTCATTGTTCCTACAGGTGGCGGCAAAACGCTTTCGGCATTGCGTTTTGCGATTGAATATGCTGTTGAGCATAAAAAGGAACGCATTTTTTACATTTCTCCGTTTATGTCTATACTTGAGCAGAATGGAGATGTGATCCGTGAGATAGCGGGAGATGATAACTACCTTGAGCATCACTCCGATATGTATAGCAAGATTATCGATAATAAGCATAAGAATAATGATGAGGTTACCGGCGAGCTTGAGGAATATGAGCTGCGTTGCAGGCACTGGGATAAACAGGTTATTTGCACTACTATGGTGCAGTTCTTTGATACATTATTCTCGTCCAGGACCGAAGCTCTGAGAAGGATGCACAGATTTACTGATTCGGTAATCATAATTGATGAAGTGCAATCAATACCGATAAGGTGCGTATATTTGTTTAATCTTGCTATGAATTTTCTTTCCGAATTTATGGGATGCACGATAGTGTTATGTTCCGCTACACAACCTACATTTGAACAGTGCAAGTATCCTATAATGCTTGACAAAGATAGCTCAATGACAGGGGATTATACAAAGGATTTTGAAGATTTTAAAAGAACTGAAGTTGTATCGTTGCTGAATAATCAGGGAAATACTTATGAAGAGGCTGCGGTAATATGTATGGACAAGTACCGTGAGAACGGGAATCTTCTGTTCGTAGTCAACACTAAAACTGCGGCGGCAGAAATATTCAGGAACGTGACGCAACTTAATGACGAAGAAGAAATCAAAGCAAAAGTGGTTCACCTCAGCACAAATATGTGTCCGGCGCACAGACGCAAGGCGATTGATGATATACGCCGTATGCTTGATAATAATGAACGTGTGATATGTATAACGACACAGCTTATAGAGGCAGGGGTCGATATCAGCTTTAAATGCGTAATACGTTCAAGTGCAGGTCTTGATAACATAGCTCAGGCGGCAGGAAGATGTAACAGAAACGGTGAAGATGATCGCAGGAATGTATATATAATCAAACTGAAGGATGAATATATCGAAAAGCTCGGAAAACTTAAAGAGGCACAGCGCCAATGCGGTTTGATAGTACGAAAATACGGATGTGAGCAACTGTTGTCGGTTGATATTATGAAAAGATATTTTCGTGATTACTATGAAGATTGTGCCTGTGACAGTAATGGTGATATGCTTGAATATCAAATCATAAATTCAAATTACAGTCTTCTTGATCTGCTGTCTTGCAATATAATTTTCAGTAATGATAAAGGAAATTGGAAGTCAAGACAGGCGTTCAAAACAGCAGGCGATAACTTCAGAATGATAGATAATAACTCTATTGATATAATAGTGCCGTATAATGAAGAGGCGAGCAGAATAATCGAAGCTCTTAACGGTGAAACAACTATATCGCAGGCTCTTGAGCTTCAGCGTAAAGCACAGCAATACATTGTAAATGTATACGATTATACATTTACAAAGCTTGCTGAAAACGATGCTTTAAACGAGATTAAGGTAAGGCGGGATGAAAAAGTGTATATCTATGCGCTTAAAAAAGAGTTTTACAATAACGCTACAGGGCTAAGTACAGAGGGCAAACCTCAGGAAGCAATGTTCGTCTGAGTTTGCCTCAAATATCGGATATATACAACACGATATGTGACCTGTCTGTTAGAACAGGCTGACATAAATATCAAAATGCAAAATACGGGTAAAAGCGAAAGCACAAGCCCGAAAATAAAGGAGGTAAGAATTTTGAGCAAAACCAAACACGATAATATTGTCGAGTTCAAGGTGAGCGGAGATTTCGCACTGTTTGCAGACGTGCTGACACGTCCGGGCGGAGAAAAATTCAGTTATCCCATACCGACTTATGAGGCATTGAAAGGCATACTCATGAGCATATACTGGAAGCCGACTATCATATGGGTGATAGACGAGTGCAGGGTGATGAATAAGATCTCTATGGAACGTAAGGGCATCCGTCCGATAAAATACGGCGGAGGCAACGACCTTTCGTATTACACCTATCTTAAAGATGTGGAGTACAGGGTAAGAGCGCACTTTGAATGGAATGACAACCGTCCCGAGCTTGAAAAAGACCGGAACGAAAACAAGCATCATAACATTGCAAAACGCATGATACAGCGTGGCGGAAGGCGTGATATTTTCCTCGGTACAAGAGAATGTATGGGGTATGTCGAGCCTTGCAGCTATGATGAAGGTGTAAGCTATTATCAGGGTACAGAAATTCCGTATGGCTTTATGTATCATGGCATTACTTATGCAGACGAAGCTGAGAGGGAAGAAGACAAGGGCAAACTTACCGTCAGATTCTGGCGGCCTGTTATGAAAGACGGGGTTATAAAGTTTGATCATCCGAATGATATTCCCGAATCTCAGAAAAGGCATATCCGTGATATGAAAATAAAGCCGTTTGATAAAGATCTTGATAATTTCAGCGGACTTGAAGAATTCGACTTTATAGGCGGGGGTGATGATATTGAGCTGGACTGATGAATTGATGAGAGCATATGACATTCTGAATTCAACGAATGACCGGAATTTACTTCCGCTTTGTCATTCGACGCAGAATGCACAAATTACAATAGATATCAATTCAGATGGCACTATACCGTCAATAGGATTCGCAGAAAAAGTCGAAAAAGAAGATGCTGTTACAATAATTCCCGTAACAGAGGATTCATCGTCCAGAGGAGCGGGTATCAATCCCCATCCGCTTGCAGATAAACTGATATATATTGCAGGCGATTATCCTAAGTATGCAGATGTCAAAAAAAGCGACAACAGCGATTATTATAATGCGTATATCGAAAATCTGAAAAAATGGTGCGAGTCAGGCTCTGCACCGCAGGAAGTAAAGGCTGTATACACTTATCTTTCCAAAGGCACTATAATTGCCGATCTGATTGACGCAGGGATATTCACTTTGAATGAAAAAGGCAAATTATCAGATGAAAAGATAGCCAATACCGATCCCACAGATTGCTTTGTGAGATTCAGCGTTGACGGAAAAAAGCTATGGAAAGACGAGAGCTTGTATCAGGCATATATAGCGTATGCCTGCGGCGATTGTGCAACTTCTGATATTTGCTATGCTACAGGCGAACATGGCGGTATAACATATAAGCATCCGTCTAAAATACGAAATACCGGCGATAAGGCAAAGCTGTTTTCCACAAACGATGAAAGCGGTTTTTCATATAGAGGAAGATTTGCGGATAAAACTCAGGCTACCGCAATCAGCTTTGACTACTCGCAGAAGTTACACAATGCGCTTAAATGCCTGATAAAAAAACAAGGCTATATTGTAGACGGTCTGTGCATTCTGGTATGGGAAAATAATCTTGAAGAAATTCAAAAGCCTTTTGAGGGATGCAGTTTTGATGACGATGAAGATGGCTATATTCCTGAAAGCAACACCGGCGAAATAAACAAAACGCTTACGATAGCTTCTATTACGGGTACCAAAAACAAATACAAAAGCGATTCTAAAACTCTTTTGATTATGTTCGACAGTGCTACAACGGGAAGACTTTCAATGACGGAATATGCTGAGGTTGCAACCTCGGATTATCTTTCTAACCTTGAAAAATGGCATAGAGATACCTCGTGGATATGCTATGGTAAACGCCGTTCTTTTTCTGTATATGAAATTGCCGCTTGTGCTTATGGCAATGAAGAAGGAAGTGTGCTTAAGCCGGGCGAAAAAACAAAAAAAGATGTTTATCAGCGACTTATTCCGTATATCGTATGCGGCGGAAGAATACCGCAGGATATAGTAAACCAACTGTTCATCAGAGCTTGCAGATACAATGCCTTTGATAATAAAAGCAACAACTGGCAAAGAGTTGTTAACTGTGCCTGCGGCATGATACGAAAAAGAATTATCGAAACAAAAGGAGAGTGTACAATGTCACTTGAAAAAGAATGCTGCGACAGAGATTATCTGTACGGCAGACTGCTTGCAGTAGCAGATTATGCGGAAGGTTCAACGTATGACGATAACGAAAACCGACCGACTAACGCAAAGCGTTTGTTTGAGGCATTTTCAAATCACCCGTGCGAAACATGGAAGGTGCTTTGTCTGAGTCTCAGACCGTATCTCAACAGAATGAATATCGGTAAGAGAAGTTATTTTGAGCGTATGATAAATCAGATCACAGCGATGTTCCCGTTGGATACCTACAACGATAATTCACCGTTGTCTTCGGAATTTCTGCACGCATACAGCTGTCAGATGAATGATTTTTTCACAAAGAAAACAGACGATAACAAGGAGGAAGAATAATTATGAGCACATTAGCAAACAAGGTTGATTTTGAGGTTATTATCTCAGCAACAGATGCAAACCCCAACGGCGATCCTTTAAGCGGTAACCGCCCCAGAATAAATTCAAAGGGTCTGGGTGAGATTTCAGATGTATGCATCAAGCGTAAGATACGCAACAGACTTCAGGATATGGGCGAAAGAATATTCGTACAGAGCGATGACAAGTGCGATGACGGATGCGACAGCTTAAGAGCAAGAGCGGATTCTTGCGATGAACTCAAAAAAGCATCTTCAGGCAAGAATACCAACAAGGATGAATACGCAAGGATTGCTTGTGAACAGTGGATAGATGTCCGCAGCTTTGGTCAGGTTTTCGCCTTTAAAGGTGATGCGGTTTCTGTTGGCGTAAGGGGTCCGGTATCAATCAGCATTGCAAAGAGCGTATCTCCTATTGAAATAATCAGTATGCAGATAACAAAGAGCGTAAACGGAGAGAGCGGTAAGAACGGTAAAGCTTCTGATACTATGGGTACAAAAAACCGTGTTGGTTTTGGTTTGTATGTATTCAAGGGCAGTATCAACTGCCAGCTTGCTGAAAAAACGGGCTTCAGCGACGAAGATGCGGAAAAGATAAAAAAGGCACTCGTAACGCTGTTTGAGAACGATTGTTCTTCAGCGCGTCCCGAAGGAAGTATGCAGGTGTGCAGAGTTTACTGGTGGAAGCATGACGGTAAAACACCTAAGGTATCTTCTGCAAAGATACATAATGCTGTTCAGATAAAGGAAAAGGCTGAGCTTAACGGAAAGGAACCTAATTCTGTAGCCGATTATGATATTATACTCAACAATCCCGAGGGTGCAGTACAGCCTGAGATAATTGACAATATTTAATGAGCTACAGCGAAGATGAATATCTAATGATTTTATTGATGGAAAATGTCCGAAATGTGATATTTAGCTTCAAAATAAAGATAATCATTGTATAAATTTGCAGTCGCCCTCTTCACGAGGGCGTGGATTGAAATTTACTTGCTTAGGTATCTCTGTAGTTAGCGTGTTGTCGCCCTCTTCACGAGGGCGTGGATTGAAATAAGGAACAGGGTAAGCTGCAATGGTGGGAGTTTAGTCGCCCTCTTCACGAGGGCGTGGATTGAAATGGTTATCAGAAAAGGTAAAAGACAATCTTTTACAAGTCGCCCTCTTCACGAGGGCGTGGATTGAAATCTGATGAGTGCATGAACTCGTGAGGAGCTTCGATGTCGCCCTCTTCACGAGGGCGTGGATTGAAATAAAAAGGCTTCGGAGGCATACAAGACCGAAGCAGAGTCGCCCTCTTCACGAGGGCGTGGATTGAAATAGCGTTTTTTACTGGAAATTTGCTACACGTCTATGTCGCCCTCTTCACGAGGGCGTGGATTGAAATATCGACAAACATTTCAAATGCTTCTGTAACTTTGTCGCCCTCTTCACGAGGGCGTGGATTGAAATGTACTTGTTGCCTTTGTAGTGTTTGGGATGATCAGTTGCCCTCTTCACGAGGGCGTGGATTGAAATTTATCGGCGCACCGACATTATCACGGTAACTGCCGTCGCCCTCTTCACGAGGGCGTGGATTGAAATCTACGAAAATTAACAAAAAAATCACAATCATAAAGTCGCCCTCTTCACGAGGGCGTGGATTGAAATCTTACTGTACGGGGCGTGCTGTAGAATAGCAAAAGTCGCCCTCTTCATGAGGGCGTGGATTGAAATTGCACGTTTAGATGGATTTTTTGTCAGCCTCTCGGTCGCCCTCTTCACGAGGGCGTGGATTGAAATAATCAATCTATTTCTAATTCTTCATCATCTTCAGTCGCCCTCTTCACGAGGGCGTGGATTGAAATGGTCACGGCTGACAGCTACTACAACAAAGAGAAAGTCGGGCTCTTAATCTACATGATGCTTGCTCACCACGGTACACAGGAATGGTGTACAGTATCTTGTCTGGCGATTTCCGAAGTATTTCTTTGCACTACATTGACAATTTCGATGCGAAAATGTATATGTGTGAAGAGAATTACGAGAAGTTAGAGCTAAGGAAAATCACGGAAAAGAAGCCTTTTGGCCTTGATAACCGTATTTATAAGCCCAATTACGAAAATAACCTTGAACCCATTGGATTCAAGGTTAAAGCGGAAGTTCTGATTTGAACTTCCGCTTTTGGTTTTATATTAAGTTAATCTCTGTCAGTCGGTCATACGATAACGCTTCCCAATGTGCGAGCGTATTTCTCGCATCACGCATTTTTTTCAGCATTTCAAACTCCGGTAAGTCGATGATTTTTTGTGAACGGCAGATAAAGTACAGTTGTCCGATCTCCAAGTCAGTAGCCTTGTCAACAACATCATTGTTTGAGCTTTTGATTGGAAGAAAGCGTGAGATCTTGCTTTCGTACTTCCTGATGAGGTCAGCTCGGAAATTTTCAATCTTTGGAAATACAAGTTTTATCTGAGCTTCCCATACAGCCATTCTCACTCGTTCTTTAAGATTAGTGACCTTTACCTCGTTTTCTTCAAAGACCTTTGCTGAAACATTGTAAGGATTCTGTATCAGGTTTGTTCTTCTCGATGCGAGCATTGCTGCAAGCTCCACGTTGTTGTGTGCTATGTTGCTTGCGACTTCACATAAGTACATCTTTTCAGCTCTGCTGCATTTAAGGTCAGAAACCAATGTAAGACAAAGCATCATGCAGTCGTAGTCAGTTACATAATCGTTATACCTGAAAGTTGTCAGATGTTTTGAGCCCGGTACGTTCATACCATCTAAGATAATAATGAACACACCATGTTCATGTACATCTTCACAGTTTTCAAGGTACTCGACAACAGAAGATGCCCATTTGGAAGCATCGTCCGGCTTTATGTCCGTAAGACAAACATAACGTTTGTTCAGCGGAGTTACCTTGTTCTGCGCAAGAAACTTTTCAGGACTGCCGTGTGTTGTTGGCCAATACTTCTTTTGCTCCTCTTTACTACAATAGCGTTTCATAAGATAAGACCCGGGATCATCTGCCTTTGAAACATCAAGTACATCAAATGTCCTGTTGTCATTGGCATCTGCGAGCTTTTGCTCAAGAGTTTCCGTCATAATATCCAGCCACGGAATATCTGTATCAAATAGGAGCAGTACGGACTTGTCATCAGCCAGCGTGTCTTTCAGATCATCAAGAAATCTTGCGGAGTTGACAAGCCTGCGCCACCAGAGTTCACCTGTCATACTGTTACAGCCTCCTCAAAGTATTCGCTGATGCTCTTTTCTACCTGTTCCTGATTGCCGAGATACTTGCGGAAACCGTCCGTTGCAAAGCGGTAATTTCCTTCCATAACCGTGATAACATTCAGATCACACATTTCATTAAGTATTTCAGACAGCTGTTCAGGTTTCAGAATAGTTACACGGTTTATGCGGTATTCTTCAGCAATTCTCAGCAGATCGGCTTCGGTGTAGCCTTTATCGTTCGGCTCTGCATAGTACAGATATGCTATGATAAGTGCTATGATATGGTAGTTGCTGTGTCCTTCTTCCTCTGTGAATAACGTAGCTTCAAATTTCTGATCTACAAGCTCGGTGAAAGCCTTGTCTGAAAGAACCTTCTTGTAGTGGCTCTCCGTTACTTCATATGTCGGAGTGGAGGATTCGTTATATCCTGCGTAATCTTCGTTCTTCATAGCTTCCAGGAGCTTCTGGCAATAGAACTGTATCAGACCGGGATAATTGTATGTAGAAGCAAGAATGCTGTCAATGATCTTCTGATTGAATTTGAAACCGAGATAAGCAAGTATGCTGGTCAGGAGCTTTGTGGCTTCTTCACGGCGGAACTGCTTTATAGTGATCGGTGTCAGGTGTATCAGATTTGAATTCATGTGCATTGACTTTCTGTTATAACGGCTGAGATTATGCAGACCTGCCATAACCAGCTTGAATCTGTCGGAAGGCAGATTTTTCAGTGCTGTGATCGGCTGATCTTCTGTTTCACCGCTTGTTGCGATAAAGGTGTCGGCTTCGTCCAACATAAGGAGCAGGTAGTTGATACGCTTTTTAGGATCATCGCTCATCAAGCGTCTTTGGATATGTCCTGCAAGTTCGTTCCAGGTTTCACACTTGCAGTCTGCGTCAAGAATATCTTCAAGTATCAGTTTATCGCAGACCACTTTGAGAGCATCTGCCGCTGTCATATCCTTGATCTCGATCCAAACGGCTCTGTCTCCGTTAGCGTTTCTGTCAATGTTCTTTCTTGCCATTTTCAGCAGAGCGCTCTTTCCGAGCTGTCTGCCGCCGTATACGAGGTTTGCACCATCGGGAGATTCGATAGAGGTGAGTTCGGTCTCTCTGCCAGTGAACAGCTCAGGTGGCATATCCTGTCTTGATGCTTCTACAAACGGCTGATAGTAAGCAAACGGCAGTGTGACGGCGAGAAGTCTTCTCAGAACAGTATTCTCGGCATAATGCTTTGCCAGATAGAAAAGAATAACACGGTCAATAACAATGAATGTTTTGGAGAACGACTTTTCTTCTTTTATCTTTCTTGCAAGCCTTCTGCGTTCCTCGATGTTCAGTGCGAAGTCCAACAGAACAAGAGTGTGCTTAGCCGTTGAATTTGCCGATCTGAACTTGTCCATAAGTGCATCGCAGTTGTATGTTCCATAAAGGCAAAGCACACGGAAGCCCTCAGTTTCGCTCTTTGAGCCAAAGGCAGGAATGTGATGGACATAGTTTACCTTGCCGATCTGCTTTCGGCAGAATACATGATATGCTTCAAAATCTATGCTTTCATCGGGATCAATAGAAACGGGCTTGAATCCCAGCTTAGTCAGGAGGTTTGACAGCAGTTCCGTATTTGCCGGGCCTCCTCTCGGGATCCAGTTTTTGAGCAGATTTGCACCGCCCTTAGTCTCTTTACGGGCGTTGTTTGTCAGAACTTGCAGAGCCTTTTCAAGATCCTTTTTGCCCGAATACTCATAAATAGTATCAGCTATGTCACGGCCTGCACCGCGCACAGCACGGGAGTTGGAGGCATATTCGTCTATAAATTCCTTAAAATAGCCGAAAGGCTCGTCTGAGTAGTCAGATATAGCGTTTACATCACCACGAAGGATACAGCCCATGATGAATTCAGCCGATGAGAAATTCTGATCGTTTATCTTCGCTTCTATCATTTCCTTGCTGAATACACCAAAGTTGTAGTTAGGATTGCTTGCAATATCATCAAGCTGGCGCATAAGCTGTTCGCCCTTCTTTTCGGCCTTGACGGATATATCATGCCTCAGCACTTCAAGAAGTCTGACATAGAAGCCGTAATCTCCTGTTATCTTGCTGATACGGTACCAGTCATCGGCTATTGACCAAATCTTATCCTTTTCACCGTTGATATTGGAGATTGTACCATAGCTTTCACAAAGTTCAAGCTCAGCATAGAAGTCCTGGCTCTTGGTCTCAAAGCGTTGTCTTGCCTGCTTGAGACAATCGTTGTACTGTGCCAGATCCTTATGCTCGGTGATCTCCTTAATGTCCATATCATCTCCGTAAGCTTTGATAAGACGTGCAGTACGGAAATTATGCTTGGATTCATCGTTGCTGAGTATTTCTGTGAAACGCTCATGGAGTTCAGGGTGAGACTTTGAAGCGTGTCTTTCAATTCGTGAAAGTATGTTGAATCCGGGGACACCGCAGAATGTAGACTGCATTTCCGGGAGATAGCTGTCATTCAGCAGTACGTCTTCACCTTTGAGGAAGTCGATGAAGAAATAGCGCCTTGACTTATTGTTGTATGTACCGTTCATCTTAGCCAGTATTTCCTCAGCGGCTCTGCGTATGCTTTCTGTACCCCAATCAAAACCGTTATTCAATATAGAATTGCAGGAAGCGATTATGTCATTCAGCTCGCTGATCACTTTTGGTGCAAGTTTATCATAGTGAGAAGAAACATAATTATTATCATTACTGCTCGAATGTTCAGCAACAGAAAGCCAGTCACAGATACATGACAGTATGCGGCGTATTGTGATAACAACGTTGTTGCGCTTGCTACCCTTGATCTTGTCATGAGGCCTTGAAATGTGTCTGCCTTCATCAAGGATAACGTCCCTTGCCTTATCCCAATATCCGTCGATGAATTTATCCATTTTTTTAATGTCAATGTTATCAATCAATGCTGTTTTTCCTGAACGGATAAACAAATCAGTGATCGCTTTTTTTGCATACTGATACTTATTAATATCATTTTCGGCAACGATATTCAGGCAGGTTCTGAGTTCACTGTCATCGTTAGAGAACATAAATTCACGAAGTCTGCGGACTTGTCCCTGACTTTCAAATACATCGTTGCGCATATCTACGGATTCACAGCAAGCCTGTGCTTCTGCAATAATAGATTCAAGTACATGAGCGCTGGTTTTATAGCCAGCAAATGAATCCATACCATAGCCGGTGTTTTCACGAAAAGATACAAGATCATTTATCAGCGGAAGCAGTGCAGGATACTGTTCCAGACCATAGTCCTCTATAACAACTGCAAAGTCACCGATGCTATAGTCGGGAATAGACGGTGTGTTGAAAAGCGCATACAGAGCAGAAGCTGCAAACATGGAATGTGCCGTATACGGTAAATACTTCTGCACTTCTTCATAAACAGCTAGTATCTCTGTGCTGAGATACTCCGTATCCATGAGTGGACTGTTAAAAGCGTAAGCAGCTGCTGTATCTATCGCCTTGATTGTCTGTCCGACATAGACAGTCTCACCGTTTTCATCTGTTCTTGTTTTCTTAGATGATGCAGAAACTGCCGATGCACCGTTAAGATAAGCGAGGAGACAGTAAAGGTGGTCTGCGTCAAAGCTGAAAGCCGTTGAGATAACTGTCGTATCGTCCAGATCGAGTACATCGAAACCGTCAGCATCTTTATATTCCTCATAAGCTGTCTGGAGCGATTCCTCCGGCTCAGAAACAGCTTCGTTTATCATATCATCTTCATCGTCAAAGCTGTCTTCGTCGGTTTCATCGTTGTTTTCGGCAGCAGATTCAGCTTTCTTGGCTTCAAGTTTCTTCACCAAAGCCTGTCTGCGTTCACTTTCGGCACACAGACCGGCATATTTTTCTGCATTTTCATAATCTTCTGCTTCAAAATACAGTTCGGCAAGTTCGGTATATGCAAGAGTGTCTCTCTGAGCATAACGCTCTTTAATTTTATTGCGTTTTACAATATCAAGCCAGTCAAGCATTTCGCTGATAGCTGAACGGTAGTTTTTCATAAGCCTGTAGCAGCGTTCTTTTCCTATGGTATAATGAAGTATACGTCCCAATTCACTCGGAGCGCATAACTCCATAAGTTCATTCAGAACACGGAGAGCATTTTCGTAATCCTGGATCTTAGAGTAGAACTGCTGCAGGGCTTCAAGAGTTTTGGGATTCTTTGAAGTACGGTTTGAATATTTTTCAACAAACGCACGAAGCTCCTCTAAGTAGCCGAGTTCCTCGTTCTCGTTGCTGAGAGCAAGGTAGCACATAATGACCTGAGCAAAGGCGACTTCCCACTCTTCATCATCCATGTGCTGTTTATAGATCTCCATAGCGCCTGTGAAGTCTTTGTTTGTAAACAAATAATTAGCAGAAGCTATTGTGATTCCGTTTAAGTTTATGGGTTTAGAAACAACAGGCTCGGACTTTGGCTTAGAAGGTTCTATGCCTCGCCTCATAACGGAAACAACATATTTATTTGCCATTTTAGAAAGTGTAAATTTTACGTTGATAGGCTCAAACTGTTTTGAGAATATTTTCTTGACCTGATTTTGAAGCGATGCATCTTTGATGTCCTTAACCGCAAAAGGATATTCCCTGCCGTCATCGTCTTTGACTGTACCTTTCCATTCAAAATAGTTATAAGTAACTATCTTTCCTTTATGTTCTTTAGTAATGTCAGGCTCAGTGTCAGACACAGAGGACTTAATTTCAGCTGATTCTTCCTTTTCATCAACAGGAACTTTTGAAAGAAAATCAGTTATTTTATTTTCAATCTCATCAGAAGGATAAAACTGTCGGAGTCTTTCAGAAAGTATCTTGGCATCAGACAGCTCTGTATTGTACTTCACATAGTCCTTACCCAATACTTTAAGGACTTCTAAAAGATTTTCTTTTATTTCTTCTGATGATGTGTGTTTCAGAACATAATCTATTCCTGAAATATCCTTTGAAATAACTGATGCTTTCCTCAGCACTTCTGATGCTTCAGCAATTTCTTCCGGCGATCCTGATAACAGATAAACTGCAGAGAAGGCCGCTGCCAGCTGATACAATCCGTTGTACTTTTCAGAGCCCTGATAAGCGGCACAGTATGCGTAACGGTAGTTTCCTGCATAGAAGAATGACTCCGAAGCCGCACTGTATTCATTATGGGAAAGCTGAATGTGTGCGAGCATAAAGTTTACTCTGGAATTGAAATCCCACTCGTTATCCTCAATAATATCCCATATAAGATTTATTGCTTCATCGTACTTTGTTTCATCGTGGCTCTGCAAATAGCTTTGAAATTTATTATAAGGCTGTTCAAAGGCCTTCTTTTCATGTGGTTCCATTGCTTTGTAAGCCCGTGAAACTGATTCTTTATCACCCTTCAGCTGTTTTATTTCTATGGTCAAAGGCTTTACTTCTGTTGTTAAAGGTTTTGGCTCAGCTGCAGGCTCGGTTGCTTTTGCTGGGGCAGAGACAGAAACAGCAACTGTGTTATCTGCAAGAGATGGTTCTTGCATAACGATTGTATGCTGGCCGTACTCGTCAACCATTCCGATTTGATCATACCTGATCGTTGCCATTGACGTAACCTGAACAGAGAGCGATTCTTTCCCATCATTCTCAGCAATTATTCCTTCAATGACCTGTCCTGACAGGTTAGTGAAGCGAACGCGACTTCCCGGCAAAAGCGCAGAAAGCTTTTTGTCTAACAAACTCATAATAAACCTCCTAATAAAAATAGTTTTATACAATTGGTCGGCTGTATAAGATTATTATACTATATTTTTGGCTAAATTTCAATAATATTTTATGAAATATGACAATATTTCATTGTAGGATTTCAATAGAAGGGTGACAAAAAGAAAAAAGATTGGCAGAAACGCTTGACATAATCTATTGGAAAGGCACTGCAATTTTGCTTTACCGGAACAATGAAAAAATAAATTTTTCTTGACTGAGGTATAAAAAATGATATAATTATATTTAGCTGAAATTCTGAGTATTTATGGGGACTATAAACAAATGTATTTTATTGTATGTGATGATAATAAGGATTTTGCGGATTATTTCGGTAAACAATTGTCTGAAACCGAACCTGACAGTATTGTAAAAGTATTTCATTCAGCCAAAAGATTGCTTTTCAATTTACCTGAGTTATCCGGATATGTTGATGCGATTTTCCTGGATATAAACCTTGAAAACATGAACGGTATCGATGTGGCTGTCGATATTCAGCATCGTTATCCGAATATCAGCATTGTGTATATCACCGGTTACCCTGACGACTATTCGCAGGCGATATTCAATTGTCCGCCGGATGTTGTGCCTGCTGCATTTCTTGTAAAGCCTGTGAAAACCGAATATCTGAAAAATGCCATCGAGCGTATTAAAGGGATAAATCGGAATTCGGAAAACGATAAACGTTTTATATGCGTCAAAACCCAGCAGGAGAAATATATTATCCGTACCGATAAAATCACGCATATTTCCGTTCAGGGCAGAAAGCTGACTATTTATACGCCTTGCGAGGAAACAAAAGAGATTACCGTCAACAGTACGCTTTCTCAGTTTATGAATATGTTGCCGAAAAATTTTGTGCAGTGCCACAAAAGCTACTGTGTCAATCTTGAGTATGTCAGGAATTTTAACGGATGGAAAACAGTCACTCTGACCGACAATACCGAGATCGATATAGGCCGTAGTTTTGTAAATGATTTCAAGCGTATCGTTACGGAAATGTATTCTGTGTTACAGCACTGACGGAGGGCATATGGATGAACAATTAATAATCGATATTCTTTATTTTATTTTTCATGACGTGTTCCAGTGGCTGTCGTATTTTACGATTCTTACGCTGATGCTGACTCCCAGATTCAACAGGGCGTTCATCATCCTTGTTCCGTTTGCTGTCGCATTCAGTCCACCTGTTTATCCGCTTCTTGACGACAAATATTTCTCACAGTATTTTCTTGTTGCAATGATGGTGATAACCGTTCTTGTCTGCTTCAAAGAGAAGAAGCGCATCTGCATTGCGGCGCTTGCCTTATCACAGCTTTCACTTACGTTGATAGCACTTGTGTCAACTTCTGTTGTTTACAATGTACTTGGCTATTACCCGACAGAGGTGCGACCATATACCAAAGACGCAATCATATATACTGTTGTACTTGATATAATACTGTGGATCAATTTCCTAATATTGCTCAGAATATGGAATAAGCTGCTCAAGCGTAAAAATACAAATAGTCTGGGGTATTTCTGGCTGTTCCCGTTTGGACAGGGACTGTTCTTTACTGCGTGCCTGTTCAGAGCGTGGGAAGAGATGGACAAATATCTTCTTACCAATCCTTATCTGATAGTAGCCGTAGTAGTTGCTTTGCTGTCCGATTTCCTTATGTATCATGCGCTTAAGGAAAACAGCCATGTTCAGGAAATGAAACAGACTATAGCGTTGCTTGAAAACGAGATGCAGCTACAGCTTAAATATTATGACGACCTTGCGGAGCAGTATACGCAAATCAGGGAATACAGGCACGATATTCTCAATCTGCTTGCGGCGGCAAGGACACTGACCTATACCGGCGATGATATAAGCATGCAGGAACGTGATTCACTTCTCAGCGAAATGGAAACCAAGGCTGAGAAAATGTCGGTGCCGATTTATTGCGGTGACGCTCTGGTAAATGCTGTTCTCTGGCAGAAAAGCAACGAAGCCAAAAAGAAGAATATCGGATTTACCGTAAACATGGATAAATCTGAAAAGCTTAATCTTGAAAGGATAGATACCTGCTCGCTGCTCGTTAATCTTATTGACAATGCAATGGAAGAGGCGGCAAAACACGAGGATAATTCTTTCGTAACTGTCACTATCCGGAGAAAAGCCGGTTTGCTCTTTATCGAAACGACAAACAATACCGATATGACTATTGACACAGAGGATAAGCCGAAAACAAAGAAAACGGGAGATCACGGACACGGAACGGATATAATTAACCGGATAGTAGAGAAGTACAATGGCGCTTATGTACTCAATGCCGACGGCAATACGGCACGATCGGTAGTTTCACTCACTGAAATCGGCTGATTGCATTTCATTGCAGAAAATGTGCATATTATGACAAAATACCGCCGTCAGCGTTTTTTGTTGCTATAATACTTATGTAATCACATTTATACGGCATTTTCCGCCGTAAGATGTCTTCCTTATTCCCATATCCAACGATAGCAGAAGTTGCTTTATCAGCTTCTGCTATCGTTATTTTTTTTGACAAAAAACGAGTTGTAACTGCAATTGATGACATAAAAAGTGCATTTTGTGTATGAAAACCACCTTTTTGATTTTTTAAAGCTATAATAGGAGATAGCAAAATAAACAGAGGTGAAAATCTATGCTTGATACGCAAAAGTGCAGATTCTGCAGGAATGCAGAAGTCAGACACGGTATTATCGGAACGTCATATTTATGTGCCGTACATAATAGCGCTAAGGTGAAAAAGAATTTCTGCTGCGAGAAATTTGTTCAGGATGATGACATGGTACTGGAATACGCTCTTTTCAAAGCACGCGATCCGCATAAAAAGTACGAATGCGGCAATTGTGTCTACAGAGAGGGAATATTAGAAGGTCATGTGCTGTATCACAAATGCCGGTATCTGAACATAACATTCTGCAAGGAATTCTCGCCGCATACAGCCGTTTGCCTGTATCATGAAAGTGGCGGAAAAGAAGCAACGATGAATTTAATGTGCGATTTGGTTAAGCAAGCTCACAGTTACGATAACGGCAATACAGATGGTAATAATGACAAATAAACTTGACAAAGGGTGAAGCATATGTTCAATGAAAAGTGCTGCCTGATGTGTATATTCTATGCAACCAAAAAGAATTGTATCGGCATCAGGAAAAATTTCTGTGTAAGGCACCAGATGAGAGCCGTACCGGGTAATATCTGCGAATATTATATACGGGATTACAAGAAAGTGATGTATTACAATAATTTCAGATATACTCGCGATAACGAATCGAAACACACTTGCGAATACTGCGCAAATCGTGCAGGCAAGCCGGGAAAGACAAAAGAACGCATACATTGGTGCAAAGCAATGAATGTTGATTTTCCCGACGACTTCAATCCTGTGTGGCATACCTGTGACAGCTTTGTTGACGGAGGAGATGACGCATTTATAGATTGTCTGTGCGATGAATATTATGAAGCACTGGAAGAAATGAGAGGAGGAAAAAAGTAATGCCAAGATGGAAAAAAGAGCAGTATATGGATGCATCCGGAGCGTGGAGAACGCCCGATGAGGATTATATTGATTACTCAGGATCATGGAGATCGCCGGACGAGGACTACGTTGATGCGTCCGGTGCATGGCGCTCGGTGAACGATGATTATGTTGATGAAGACGGCAGCTGGAGAAGCCCCGGAGAGCAGTATAAGGATCGTTCGGGTGGATGGCGCTATTGATTTAAATCTAAAGGAGAATTGACAAAATGGATTTTTCGCTTAGTACGATATTGATTATAGTATTTGTTTTCTGCTATTTTGCATTCGGACTTATCGGTGCGGCAAGGTTTGCAGACAACAAGCTCGGCAGGTTTTTCAGCGATCCCAAGAAAACATGGATGAAGGTCGTGTTTATAATTCTCGGTGCATTTGTGTTTGCGTACATAGAATTTGCACGTATCATTATTACGGGAATAATCAAGCTGGTTCAGCTTTTGATCAAAGGCTGGTAACTGTATGAAGATAACAGACGGTGTATGTAGACGTATTCTGAATGCAATGCCGGTGAAACCGCCTGAAATAGGAGGCATTCTCGGAAGCTCAGACGGCATAATAAGCAGGTATCAGCTTGATGATGGGCGTAACAGCGGTTGTGGATGCTTCTATTCACCGGATGTCACCAGGCTGAACACGACAATAAAGGCATGGCAAAGGGAAGAAATTGCATTCAGAGGGATATTCCATACGCACTTTTTCGGTGTCAGTACATTGTCCGAGGGTGATATACGCTATATCAATACCATTATGGAATGTATGCCGTCAAGCATCGAACACTTATACTTTCCGTTGGTCGTGCTTCCGGAAAAGCAGATAGTTCCGTTCATTGCGGTACGAAACGGAAGAACAATTGAAATTACGAAAGATGAACTTGTTATTGTATAAAAGGAGGTGATAGCATGAAAGAAGTAACAGAAATCAGATTACCTGAGGGTACATTCTTCGGTAACTGCCGTGATTGTCGCTATGCCGACTGGAACGATAAGGACCAGTATGGCAGAGTACACTGCGATGGTGGATACGGCGGATATAACAATCCGTCAGACAGAAACGGATGTTTTTACTGGAAGGAAGACTAAGTAGTACGTATCCCAAATATCCAGAATGCAAACGCCCGGAATAAAACCGGGCGTTTCAGTTTGTAGAAAAAGTCTGAAACACCCTCGAAAGGGTGTTTTTAAATTAAATCTTTTTTGCGAGATTTAGCACATAATTCTCAAATTCTGTTGGCAATCTGAGATTATATTTGTCAACATGATACGCAAGGTCACTCCACCATGAGTATTTCCCATCGGAGAAAAGCTCAAGACCGAACAATCCGCTTATTCGTTCATTGGTAAGCCTATCTTTTGCAATTTTTGCTTGAACCATTATACACTTACCTTCATTCTTTAAGTACGAAACAATCTTTTGCTTTTCAGGATAAGATTGTTGACAAGCGGAGTCTTTTATCGACACTCCATTGTTGCACCCGTATTCTATAAAATTGCAAAGCCTTATCATATTATCACCTCTTTTTTAGCTTAAAGAAAACATATGTGCTGATATCTGCCTTTAGTGATAATTCAAATGTTGTTCCTGTACAATTAGAAGTCAAAAATTTTGAAAATCAACCAAATGGGCTATATTTGAATGTAATACTAAGCAAAATAAAAAAATCAGCCGTCATAACGGAGAGTCTTCTCGGCTCAACGACCGACTCTACTCCGCTGGTAGCCGATTCTATTATTAGCTTATCACAACTTTTTGCAAATGTCAACCCCAGTGACAAAAGGTTTTTAAAATATGTGCCGGATAACTTCTTATCGACAGAGCAAATCGAAGCAAAGTGTGAAGCTCAGAAGAGTGATTACAAAAATTACAACAGATATGTTGAGGTGTTTGAAAATGACAAAAACGGTAGCAACAACAAATTCTCTCTGAACCAGTTGAAGAAAAAGATAATCTCATAGCTGTATACAATATCTATACAGATAAACTCGTCAAGTCATTAAAACTCGGCGGTTTCCCGATGCCGTCTATAGCGGTTATAAAATCTGATATGGGACACGGAAATTACGGCGAATGCTCCTTTGTTTTTGACAAATCAACGATTGATCCGAAAGTTGATAAAAGAAACAAGGCTTATGGTGGTGATGAGTAGACACATACTTATCCTAGTATAGACAACTTTAAAAATCTCTTACTTGACATATTAGATTTAGTTTGATATAAGATTTACATATTAACGTTTAAACAGCACTTTCACGGTGCTGTTTTTATATTACCCGTTTTGCAAAAATGAAAATCGTTATGGATGAAAAAAACGCAACGTTGACGCCTTGCAAACGCCGAAATAGGCGTTGATACAGAGCATCTGGGCGATATAATTCAGAGAGCGTATATGCAGACGGTTTTCGATGTGACGAAGGGTGCGGATTACCGTGCGGCTTTTGATTTAATTCCCGAAAGCCGTGTTAAAGTTATCCTGTCTACCAACTGGAGCGGTCAGATGTTCTCCCGGCGTGTCTGGGATAACACAAACGCACTTGCAGACGGGCTGAAGCACGATATGCTTGTGGGCATTATGGCAGGAAAGTCCGAACAGCACATGGCGGACGATATAATGAACCGTTGCGGTGTCGGTGCTTTCGAGGCACGCAGGCTTGTCCGGACGGAAACTACCTGCGTTGCGAATATGGCGGAGCTGTATGGCTACAAGGAGCTTGACATTGACGAATACGAGTTTTCCGCCTGCCTTGACAGCCGTACAAGCGATCTATGCCGTGAGCTTGACGGTAAGGTGTTCAAGCGTAACAGTGCACAGGCAGGTGTAAATCTTCCGCCTATGCACCCGTTCTGCCGTTCTACAACGCTCCCTGTTCTGCCGAGCGAGGAGGATCTTGATAAAGAACTTGCCGAACTGGGCAATGAGATAGGCGCAGATGTTGACTTTGACGAGTGGGAGCGGAACTTACAGCAGGGGGAGGACGGCAAGTGGTGGTACGTTGCAGGGTGCGGCTAAACGCTTTGCGGAGCTTGGCTATGATACCGTGCTTATATCGCAGTACGGAGGCTGCTCAGAAACCTGCGAGCCGTATCAGGGCAAGGTTTACATTGATGATGTATTCACGATATGGAACGGCGAGAAAAGCGGCGACTTCGGCAAGTCAAACTACTGTGACAAGTGGTTTATGCTGTTGTCTGTGGCAATACGAGGCGGGCTGTTCCACCCTAACTGCCGTCATACTATGGGGCAGTACATAGAGGGGCTTACAAAGATACCTCAGCCGATTCCTGCCGAGAAGATACGGGAACAGCGAGCACTCGAAGAAAAGCAACGTGCTATGGAGCGCAAGATAAGAGCGCTCAAACGCAAGGTTGAGGGCACGCAGGACGAGAAGAAGGTCAAGGAGTATAAGCGTAAGCTCCGAGAGGAACAAGGCAAGCTCAGAGAGTTTATCAAAGAGCATGACGACGTTCTCCGCAGAGATTATTCAAGGGAGAAGATCTACAGCGGTAAGGGTGAGCCGAAGCAGGAAGCACCGAGAACGGAAGAAGCGCCTGTTAAAGCTACCGATACCGAAAGCAAAAATCCTGTTCCGACAAATAAAGAGCCTAATATTCCTCAGCCGGATAATAACGTTTCTGAACCGGAAAATAACGAAAATACAATGAATTTTGTACAGCCTGAGCCTTTAAAGACAGTTCAGAGCAACGAAGAAACAGACGATACGCCGACTGCGGCTACGACTGATGAAGCCGATGAAACTGCCGAAACGACAGAAAACGTACAGGAAACTGTAAAACAGCCTGTCGAAGCAACGGCAGACAGCGAAGAAAGCGTACAGAATTTTACAGACGATACTGTTGACAATTCGGATGAAAGTGATATAATAGAAGAGGATAATATTGATCACTTTATAGGTGACAACACCACTGAACCGTACAAGTATGAATATTCTTTTGAGCCTAAGGTTACAGCAGAAGTAAGAGAAGCTTTTAACGAGGAATATCAGAAAGCTGTTGAAATGTATGGCGAGATTGATACTGTGTCCGGCGTTAATGTATTGACGGTTGTTTCTAAAGACGAAGGTCTTTATAATGACAATAGTCAGCGGATTTCTCTTCGCCACGCTGAAAAGAAAAACGGTTTGAAGATTATGGCGAGTGTTGCACAAGAGAAATATAAAGCCGGTAAGTGGTCTACAGGACATCCAAGACACGCTATGAGGCACGAAATAGGTCATGCAATACAGCTTCATCATCGGTTGTATGATAAGGATTGGAATGACAAGCGCTTAAAAATATCATTGATATTCAAAAAAGCGTTCTTAAATGAAGATGGTTTTTCTATGCCGTCATCATATATATGCGATGATATTGATGAGTTTATTTCTGAATGTGTGGCTGCAAGCTATCTAAACCCTAAAAAACAGTCTAAAACGATCAAGACCGTTTACAGGATAATTACAGGAGGTGTATAATATGCAGGAAATGCCATTAGAGATTGCTAAATGGACAGAGCTAAAATTCCCAGAAGGCAGACGCTTTTTAAAAGATGACGCACCCGAAGATATACGCCGTGCGGCGATAGAATGGGAACGAGATTTCAACCGCAAAACAGCAAGAAGACGAATAGTTAATATTGATATTTGACCTAACCGCCCACAGCAGTGAGCGGTTTTCTTATACCCGTGTGCAATTGATTGCACTTGATTTTAACTTGCATAGTACGCACTAACGATATAACAAACGGCTTTATCAAGCCAAACGTTAACTTGCAGTGTTTATTTGCAATTATAGCTGATTTTAAACACAAACTTTGCAAAAACAGCCGTTTTTTGTGAAGTTCGGTGCAAATCAGAACCAAACTTAATAATTTTACCGCTCTTAAAAAGGGCGGTATTTTTATACCCAAAATCAAAGAAAGCGAGGAAAAGCAATGGAACCCGAAAAGAAAACTCCCGAAGAGGAGAAGAAGCTCGCTCCCGCAGCGGAACAGAAGGACGAGCCCAAGCCCGAAGAGAAGCCCGCCGAAAACAAGCAGACGGACGATAACGGCATGGCAGAGAAGACATCGGTAATAAACAAACAAACCGCATAAAAATGCGGTTTGAAAGAAATATGGTCGAGGTGACAAGAATTATAAAAGCTGTTTTCTGTATATTCGCAGGAAGTGTTTAAATTGCTATTAAAGCCTTATACAATGCAGATTCACGGACTTTTTATTGCTGTAACATTTCGGGTCGTTTTTTCTTAAATGACAAAAAATCGTGTACAAATCGTGTACAGATATTACTTGATATTATTAAGAATGCCTACTGCTCGTTCCTCTTCTCGTGGGTACAGGTGGGCGTATGTTCGCCATGTCTGCTGAACGTCTGCATGACCGAGCCGCCGTGCAATTTCCTGTATGTTGATACCTTCGTTAATCAGCAGGGTAGCGTGCGTGTGGCGAAAGTCGTGTATTCTTATATGTGGAAGCTCAGCAAGTCTGGCATATTTTATATTGTGCGTGTCAAGCGAAGCGTCGGGCAGGTAACTGATACCGCCGCAAACCCTATAATCTTCAGTAAAGTTTTTATCTGCTTGCTGACGTTTCTTGTGCTCGTTGAGTATTTTCAACAGTGGCAGAGGTATTTGCAGTGAACGATACGACGATTTGTTCTTAGGCGGGGTTTCTGTTATCTTGCCTTTTATTTTCTGTGATATGGAGCGGCGGATATTAAGTGTATTACCCGTTATATCGGACCATTTCAGCGCATTGATTTCACCTTTGCGTGCACCGGTGTAGAAAGCAATGGAGAAAAACACATAGTACCCCCATTCGGTAATTGTGTCTTTTTCTTCACACATTTTCTTGACAACGCTTATATATTTCAGATACTGATCGGCTGTGTAGTAATGTAGCTTGTCCTCCGGTGTCTCAAAATACACCTCCTTAAAATTGCCCACAGCTAAAAGCGGATTTTTAGGCAGGTAGTCCATTTTTACAGCATAATTCAGCAGAGCTCTGAGTTCGCCGTAATAATTCTGTAATGTTTTGAGCTTATATCCTTTTTCGGATAGTATGTTCTTCCACTTCTGAAGCTGAGCTGTGTTGAGTTTGTTTAATTTAATATCAAACAGATACGGCTTTACAGAGGCGTTTATATTATCGTTGATCTTTGCAAGCGATGTTTCTCTGACTTCGCCCTTTTTCGTAATGTAATATTCGGCGTACAGCTCTCCCAAAGTCATAGAAGATACAGGTGCTTCTTTCGATTTTGAATAGGCACTCATCAGTTCGGCTTCAAGCTGTTTTGCTTCTGCCGCTCCGTAAGTGATACGGGTAAGCTGACGTGCTACACCGGTCCTGTCAATATAGTTTATGCGAACTCTGTATTGTTGCAAACCGTCTTTTTTTACGCTTGTTTTGTATATCGGCATTTTAACACCTCCTAATTTATTTATTTCAATCCACGCCCTCAGAGGAGGGCGACATTACCACCCTGAATATCACTTTCAGCAAGGCAAATTTCAATCCACACCCTCATACAAAGGGCGACCATCGCTAAGGTCGTGAAATGCTACCTTAGCGGTTCTTTATTGTTTTGCTTTCCTTGGCCTATAAACATAGCCTCTTTGTATTTTTTCACGCACATCGGCTAATGCGGCTTTACATCTATTACGGACATCCTCGGTTACATTTTCATCTTCAATTGTTTTTAGATAATATTCTTCTGCGGATTTTGTATCAATTTTTACATAAACGTCACCGATTCTTATATAATCACTTGAGTTTGTACCTGCGTCTACTTCGATACACTTTTTAAGCATTTGTATTGCTTTGTCAAATTGGTACTCAGCATCGTATATATTGGCAAAAGTTGAGTAGAGATGCCACTTTGAATATAACACCGCACCAATGCGGTTAGTTATCGGTGGCAAATCTGTAGGGGATTCTAAAAATAATTCCCAATACTTTATAGCCAATGGACGCTCTGCCGCATGCATACGTGCGTATGTAGTAGCAACGGCTAAAACGTCTAACGGCTCACGTGAATTGTTATAAACACTTAAAATGAAATTGTTAAGAAATCGTCTACAGTTGCCTAAGACACATTCGGAGGAGCTGCTCATATAAATCAATCGCTCTTTGGAACCAACCTTTGTGTAAGCTTTTTGTAGGAAATCTTCGATAAAGTCACTTTCATCTTGCGATAAATCAAATTTTGATTTACAGCTGTCACATACTAAAAACTCGTTGCGCACTTTTTCGGTTTTACAAAGCAGACAATGCTTTGTCATAATGTTGTCAATCATATATTTGAAAGGTGCGGATTCCTTATAATACGTCGTGTTTTTAGTTGCCGTAAGGGCTTTTGCGGCAAGGTCATATCTACCTATTTCATTTAGTGTTTCAATCAGTTCAATGTATATTGAGACATTATCAGGAGCAATTTTAAGAAGTCTGGTATAAGTGTTGATTGCCTTAGCAGGATTGTCACCGTTTTTATATAATTCGGCAAGCATGAAAAGCATTTGCGTTTTTGTATAAAAAGGATTGATGTAATTACCGTCTATGTATGATTTTAATAATTCTGCGGCTTCGCTGTGGTTTTCTCCGAGATTTTTATATATGATAGCCAAAGCAAGTTTATCGTGTGCGTTGTTGCTTGTTTTGCATTTCTCAATGACTTCGGTTAACTCACTATCTTCATTGTCAATCGAACTTACGCTTTGAGCAAAGTTGACATTATCATATAAATGATCAGGGTCCTGGATTTCATAATGCTTTTGTTTTAAAAATTTCATCCATTCCGATGGAGCAGGGGTGATAGTGTGTATTCCGTCATTTTCGTATTTTAATAACGGCTTCACATTCATTATTGCAAACTCGATAGCCGATAGCGTAACAGAAAAGCGGTCATTGCCTGACATAAGGGCTTCTTTTGCATTTTCGATAGCACTTTCAGCAACTAAAATACGTTCCTTAAATTCATTGCGTTCCATTTTCACCTCGTTATTTTAACCGCTTAATAACAGCGACCGCTTTTCCGATTATCCTTATAGTCTCAAGTTCTTCATTTAGATATACGAAAGGTGAATATCGGGGATTTTCAGCTTGCAATACAAGTTTATTTTCGCCTTTGTAATAGTATACACGCTTTAATGTAGCTTCATCGTCTATTATAACTGCCGCTATTTCTCCGTTATCAACGATAGGAGCTTCTCGTATAAGAACAGTGTCCCCGTTTTCAATGCCCGCATTTATCATACTATCCCCTTGAGCAGTAAGACAGAAGTCCGCTCCATAGCTCTCGTCTACTTCGACGTATGTTTCGTGCTCCTCATCAGCGAATATCGGTTCTCCGCAAGCAATTTTGCCGAGCATAGGGAGTTTTATTTTCTTGACAGGTTTAATATTTGAATACTTAGAAACGTCTATCTCATCTTCGTTTGCTGACATTTCTTCGCCTGTTATAAGGGAAACCGGGTTCATCTCTAATACTTTCGCAAGTTTTGAAATTTTATCTCTTCTCATATTAGAAATAAAACCATCTTCCCATTTTTTCACAGTGCTTTTGCTGACACCTACGGCGTTACCAACTTCCTCAAGTGTTAAACCGAGTTCAGTACGTTTTTTATTTATAAGTTCACCTATATTCATATAAGATAACCTCCTTGCTTGGTTTTCTTTATTATATCATGTGAGTTTCAAAAATGCAACTATTTTTTCCGATTTAGGCTAAAAAGTTTCCTAAAGGGGTTGACAGGTTACATATTTTGTGATATACTCAAAGTGTCCTAAAGGAAACAGAAAGGAAGTGATAAGGTGAATGTTAATGATTTATATGCTGAAATCGCAAGGTGTGGATTAACTGTTCCCAAACTTGCAGAACGCATAAAGCTGGATAAAAAAACGCTGTATTCTCGTTTGAAAGGCGAAACATCGTTTAAACAGCCGGAAATAGCAAAGATTTCAGAAGTCCTTGATTTATCTAAGGATAAGATATTCGCTATTTTTTTTGCCGATTCAGTTTCCTAAAAGAAACTACAACAACAACCGGAGGAGGTGAGGAAGCTGGACAAGCTGAGATTTATCGCCGACAGCGGAACAGAGTATCGTGTAATGGTTTCGGAATCCGCATACAAGACAGTACAGGACATAGCCAAAACGACAGGCTTATCCGCTAAGGCGGTAGCAACAAAAATGATAAATTTCGCCGCACGGAATGTAGAAATCGTGTACGGTGAAGAAGAGTAATTTGTCATGTGGCTTAATGAACCATGAATAAAGCAAAGGAGGAATTAAACATGACAAAGCACAGAGTAAGAGTACCGCAGGTAGCAGATATATCGGCGGCGATACGTCTTTATTACGAGCACACCGAGATAGGCAATAAGGACATCAGAGCTATTTTCGGCGATATGGGAAACGGCAGGATCGGCAGGCTTAAGCAGCTTGCACTTGAAGCAATGCACGAACGAGGCACAGTGCACTATAACGCACAGTACGTCAACACAGAGGTTGCTTATGACGCTTGGGGAATAGACATCAAGCGTCTTGAGCGTGGTATTGAACGGCTGAATAAGCTGAATATCGAGGTGATAGCATGAAGATAGGAAAGATAATCGCGTACATATTGTCCCAGCTCCTGCGCTTGTGGGTAACAGCCTCTGCCGCCGTGATGATGTACATACCAATGTCGGCACTGGCATATGCCGAGCGTGGCTACAAGGCTATCGGCGGTGAGATGTTGCCCGTTGCAATAGTTGCTGTTGCGGTCTGGTACGGGCTGGGATGGCTGATGAAGGTATGGTATAGGGATATGATCGGGGGTGGACGCAAATGAAAGCAAACGACCCTAACGCCCTACTCGCACGTGACGCAAACGAAGCAGCAAGAGCGGGGCTAAGCTATGGGGCGTGGCGGTCACTCAAGGACGGTCAGAAGCTCGCCGACAAGGTACACTTCTGCAGGGCACAGCAGGTGGCGGAGATACAAAGAAAGAGGGGGAAGAAACATGTATAAATGCGAGCGTTGCGACTGGACGGGTGACGAGCCCGGGTACAGAATGGAATATCGTGGTGAGTGCCACGGCGCACCGGCATTTGAACGTGAGCGTTATTGCCCTGCGTGTGAGCGTGGAGATGTGATACATGTATCAGATGAAGACGAAGAATAAAAAAAGAGCTCCCGTAAGGGAGCAAAACAAATATTCAATTCACATTAAGTATAGCACGACAGCTATAATTTGTCAACTAATCAAACAAAAAGGCGCACAGCGTCTTAAATAAACAGGAGGATTTCAAAATGACAGAATTTAAGATCACAGTCGAGGCAACAGCCCTCGCTAACGCAATCGAGAACCTTGCCAGAGCAATATCGGCAAACGGAATGGGCAACACCATCCCTGCGGTTACGGCATCCGTTCCTAAAGTTGCTACGACTCCGGTGTCCACATCCGCACCTGCACAGCAGTTTGTTTCTGCTCCGACAGTTCCGACAGCAACAGCGCCCGTAGTGCCGGTAGCCGCACAGGTACCAGTTACTGTGTCGGCGCCCGTGACCGCTCCGGTTCAGCAGTCCGCAAATGCCGCATCAACACCTATTCCCACTGCCGCACCTACCTATACACTTGATATGCTTGCGGCGGCGGGCTCAGCGTTAATAGACGCAGGTAAGATGAATGATTTGCTGGGCATTCTCAGCCGCTATGGTGTTAATGCGCTAACGGAGTTACAGCCCGCCGTTTATGGAGCGGTAGCCGCAGAACTCAGAAATCTCGGCGCAAATATATAAGGAGGTAGCAATATGCGTAATAAAATCCAGATTAGAATTCCCCGTTCAGCAGAAGGTCGCGTGATCAGAATATCTCCTGCGGCGGAAGCTGTTCTCGCAGAATTACAGCGCACTACGAGATTGCCAATATCTCAGATTGCGTCACAGATGATAATACAGGGTGCAGATTTTGTTGAAATAATCGAGGAGGATGACAATGCCAACACCTGAAAAACACGCACTGCTTTCTGCGTCAGTGTCATCAAGGTGGCTTAATTGTACTGCCGCACCGAGATTTGAAGAACAGTTTCCCGAAACCACATCACAGTATGCAGAAGAAGGAAGAATAGCTCACGCAATGTGCGAATTAAAGGTGCTTAAAACCTTTACAGCCGGAATTAAGCCCAGAAGCTATACCGCACGAATAAACAAAATAAAGGAGATGCCCGGTTACAGTTCTGAGATGGACAGAACCTCAGACCTTTATATCGAGCACCTCAGTCAGTTAGCACTTTCGTATAAGGCAAAGCCCAACATATCCCCGGAAGTGCAGGTAGATCTTACAGGCTACATACCCGGCGGCTTCGGCACATGCGACTGCATTATGATAGGCGGTGATACACTTAGCATAGTGGATTACAAGCACGGTAGGGGCGTACCAGTATCGGCGGAGGGAAACACGCAGATGCGGTTGTATGCTCTCGGTGCTCTCAAGCGTTATTCACCTGTTTATGGGAACAGTATAAAGAGCATAAGAATGACGATTGATCAACCTCGTATCAGTGATGAAGTCAGTACCGAAACAATATCTGTAGAGGAACTACTCGCTTGGGGTGAAAGCATAAAGCCGATAGCACAGGAGGCCTATACCGGTCCCGGCAAGTTTGTGCCGGGTGAGCATTGCAGATTTTGCAGAGGAAAGGAACACTGTCGTGCCAGAGCCGAACAGTATACAGCCCTTGAAGAATTTAAGGATTGCGTACTACCCGGTACTTCCGGTGATCAGGACAAGCGTATTCTTTCTGACAGCGAAATAGGTGACCTGCTTACAAAAGGTGCTGAACTCGTGAAATGGTATAAGGATCTCGAGGAATATGCACTCGGTGCAATCCTTAAAGGCGTTAACATACCCGGTTGGAAAGCAGTCCAGGGGCGCAGTAACAGAACCTTTTCCGATCAGGATAAAGCTATTGATGCAGTTATCAAAGCAGGTTATGATGAAGCCCTGGTGTATGAGAGAAAACCCAAAACTCTTACCGAGCTTGAAAAGCTTATGGGTAAAGCTGATTTTACCGAAAAGGTCGGCGCTTATGTTATCAAGCCGCCCGGCAAACCTACTCTTGCGCCCTTATCGGATAAAAGAGAGACGTACAGTCCTGCGGCCGCCGATTTTGCGGAGGTGGGCAAGTGAACGAACAGCATCTTGTAACTATATCGTTTCCGGAAGGTTATTTTAAGATTCTTTATGAGGACTATCTTAAACAGCGACCGTTGTCGGTTATAAAAAAGCTGATGCGGATCGCCTATGATAACTTTTCGCTGAATTCGCACGATATACGCAAAATATGGCATTACGTATTATCGGAGCAGGACGCTAAAAGGCAGAAATGGCACGAAGAAAGCAAAACATACAAGGAAGAATATGTTGCTTTGCAGTTCCTGTTTGATTTAACTGAAAAGGAAATCAAAGAAATCAAGGCTAAAAATAAAAAATTGCTCTCGAACGTAATTAAAGCAAAGCGTGATTTCGAGCGTTGGTGCAAGATTGTTGCACTAATGGAAGAATTAAACGTCAAAATGGGCATTGCCCTTTAAGAAAGGAAAATATTATGTACCAGAACATAGCAACCAAAGTTTTAACCGGAGAAGTAAGGCTGTCTTACACGAATCTCACAGCCCCCGTTCCCTCGAAAAGTGATCCTAACGGCAAACCTAAATATTCGGTTACCATACTCATCCCCAAGTCAGACACCGCTACTAAAGCGGACCTTGACGCCAGCTTTATGGCGGCGTATAACGAGGGCATAACTACAAAATGGGGCGGAGCAAGGCCGCAGGCTCAGTCAGTAATCCATGATGGTGACGGTCTCCGACAGAGCGGTACTCCTTATGGGGAGGAATGCAAAGGGCACTGGGTGCTTACCGCAAGCAGTATAAACAAGCCTCAGGTTGTCGGTATAGATAATATCAACTGTGAATTGGCTCCGTCTGATATCTACAGCGGAATGTACGGAAGGGTCACAATTAACTTCTACCCCTATAATGCCGGCGTTAATAAAGGTGTCGGTTGTGGGCTCGGAAACGTACTTAAAACCCGTGACGGTGAAGTGCTTTCGGGCGGTGCTACAGCGGCAAGCGACTTCAACGGTTTAGGGCAGAGTGTACAGGTATACCCGCAGACCGCTCCTATTCAGGGTACGCCTGTGTATCAGCAGACTGTAGCGCCTGTTCAGCCGACAGGTGTCAATCCTATAACAGGGCTTCCTTTCTGATAAAGGAGGCCAAATGCACCACTTAAATATTGACCTTGAAACATTTTCAAGCGAACCTATCGGAGAAACGGGGGCTTTTAAATACATAGAAAGCCCTGACTTTGAAATCCTGTTATTCGCATACTCTTTAAATGGTGCGCCTGTTACGGTAATAGATCTTGCGCAGGGAGAGACAATACCGCCCGAGATAACAGCGGCGGTTTTCTCTCCCGATTGCATAAAACACGCATATAATGCCGCTTTTGAGTGGGGGTGCCTATCAAAGTATTTCGGTAAGGCACTTCCGCTTGAGCAGTGGCGGTGCACAATGTTGCACGGATTGTATGCCGGTTATACAAAAGGTCTTGATGCAACCGGCAGAGCTTTAGGGCTTCCTGAAGACAGGCGCAAACTTAACACCGGAAAGGCCCTTATCAGATATTTTTGTTGCCCGTGTAAAGCAACAAAGGCAAACGGTATGCGCACAAGAAATATGCCGTCACACGACCTCGAAAAATGGAAGCTGTTTAAAGAATATAACCGCAGAGATGTAGAAGCCGAAATAGAAATAGAACGCAGATTATCAGCTGTCACGGTCCCTGACTTCGTTCAGAGAGAATGGGAAACTGATCTCGAGATAAACCACAGGGGAGTTGCGGTAGACATGGATTTTGTAAACGGTGCGCTTGAAATAGGAAGCGCCACACGAAATGCACTGATAGAAGAAGCCGTGAAGATAACCGGTCTTGATAATCCGAACAGCGTTGCACAGTTGCAAGGGTGGCTGGAAAACGAAACAGGTGAAGAAATAGAATCTTTACGCAAGGACACCGTAGCAAAAATGCTGACGGCGAATGATAACAGTGCCGAAGTACAGCGTATGCTCGAAATACGTCAGGAACTCGGCAAGACAAGCACTAAAAAATATAACGCTATAGAAAAAGCGGTTTGTCGTGATAACAGAGTACGAGGGCTTTTGCAATTCTACGGAGCGAACAGAACAGGAAGGTGGGCGGGTCGTCTTGTACAGGTGCAGAACCTGCCGAGAACTTATATTGAGCCTTTGCCGTTTGCAAGAACTCTTGTTAAAGACAGAAAAGCAGACGCTCTCAGATTTGTTTACGGAAGTGTTCCGGACACGCTTTCACAACTCATACGGACCGCTTTTGTTGCCGCAGAGGGTAATGTTCTTATAGATGCTGATTTCTCGGCCATTGAAGCCCGTGTTATATCATGGCTCGCCGGCGAAGAATGGCGGCTTGAGGTATTCCGCACTCACGGAAAAATCTATGAAGCGTCTGCTTCACAGATGTTCGGCGTTCCGATTGAGCTTATAAAAAAGGGCAATCCGGAATATGCTTTGCGTCAGAAAGGCAAGGTAGCAGAGCTTGCTCTCGGCTATCAGGGCGGTACTTCTGCACTTATTACTATGGGCGCACTTAATATGGGTATACCTGAAAGTGACCTGCCCGATATAGTGCATCGGTGGCGAGATGCCAACAGACGTATAAGAGACTTATGGTATGCCGTGGATAATGCAGCGGTTCAGGCGGTCACGAACGGCGGAGCTGTCGGTGTGCGTAACATTATAGTTTCCAAAGAATACAACGCCGCCTTGAATACAGACAGTCTGACAATTACTCTACCGAGTGGCAGAAAGCTCTATTATATATCTCCTCAGATCTATGAGAATCAGTGGGGATCGCCGTCGATTGCTTATATGGGTATGGATCAGAAAACAAAAAAGTGGAAACGGCTCGAAACATACGGCGGAAAGCTCGTTGAGAATTGTGTTCAGGCTATAGCACGAGATTGTCTCGCCGGAGCAATAACACGCCTGGAAGAAGCCGGACTTCCTGTTGTGTTTCACATTCATGACGAAGTAGTAATCGATTGTCGTAAAGATACGGCAAGCCTTGAAGATGTTATAAGAATAATGACCGAACCTATACCGTGGGCACCGGGATTACCTCTTGGCGCTGACGGTTGGGTCGGCGACTTCTTCAGAAAGGATTAAGAGAACAGTTTATGTTATTTGACCGAAAAATAACTATTTCCTGCGGGTCAAGCAGAAAAGCGACTGTGTGGAAAGCACAGACACTTATGCTGTCGGAACTGTGGGAGAAATTGAAAATCCCGGCAAGAAGCACGGAAACGCTTGCTGATTATATGAATATGAAAAAGGCTCAGCAGGATGATCTTAAAGATGTCGGCGGATATGTTGGCGGTACTCTTAACGGAACCAGGCGTAAGGCAAATAACGTTATTGGCAGAGACATAGTTACCCTCGACCTTGACAGTATTCCGGCAGGATATAAAGATGATATTCTGCGGAGAGTTGAAGCTCTCGGCTGCGGATACTGCGTTTACAGCACAAGAAAGCATCAGCCTTCCGCACCGAGACTGCGTGTAATACTTCCACTTGATCGCACTGTCACTGCCGATGAGTATGAGCCTATAGCACGAAAACTTGCTGAGTATATAGGTATCGAATTTGCTGATCCGTCTACTTTTGAAGCCTGCCGCTTAATGTACTGGCCGAGCTGTTGCTCAGACGGAGAATATGTGTATATAGTAGGCGATAAGCCTTTCACTTGCGCCGACGGTATTTTGGCCTTATATGCCGACTGGAGAGATGTCTCGACCTGGCCGAGCATACCGGGGCAGCAGGCTGTTAAGAAGCTGGCTGTAAAGCAGGGTGATCCTGATGCTAAGAATGGCGTTGTCGGCGCTTTCTGCCGTACTTACGATGTATATCGTGCAATGTCAGAATTGTTACCGGGAATATACGAGTCGGTTGATGATTCTTCAGAACGTTTCACCTATCTTGGCGGATCAACCACCGGCGGCGCTGTTGTCTACGAAAACGGCAAGTATTTATACAGCCATCATGCTACAGATCCGTGCAGCGGCAGGCTTGTAAATGCTTTCGACCTTGTACGGCTGCACAAGTTTGCGGATAAAGATGACGAGGCTTCAATAGGTACTCCGACAAACAGACTGCCTTCATTCAGTGCAATGTGCGAATTTGCGTGCGGAATAAATGAAGTTTCGGCACTGCTCAGCAAAGAACGGTATGATTCAGCGGTAAAAGATTTTGAAGGCGTAAGCGATACGACTGATTGCGTTGAAGATGAAAACTGGATGCAGTTGCTTGAGAAAAGCACGCAGACGGGCGCAATGCGCTCTACTATAGATAACGTGAAAATCATACTTGAGCACGATCCTTTGCTTAAAGGAAAGTTTGCTTTGAATGAATTTGCGGGCAGGGGCGAGGTGCTGGCGGCGTTACCGTGGGACAAGAACAATAAGCGCAGGCTGTGGGACGATAACGATATAGCAGGGCTGTATTGGTATCTTGAACGTGTATATAAAATTACCGGCAACGGAAAGATAGACGGGGCGTTATCGCTCCATTCACACGCACACGCATTCAATCTTGTAAAAAACTATCTTACGGGGCTTAACGGTAAATGGGACGGAGTGCCCCGTCTTGATACGGTTTTCATTGATTATCTGGGTGCGCAGGACAACCCATACAACAGGGCTGTTACCCGTAAGACATTCACGGCCGCTGTTGCCAGAGCAATGACGCCCGGTTGTAAGTTTGATAATATGCTTATCCTGACGGGTTCTCAGGGCATAGGAAAATCAACTTTACTTGATAAAATGAGCCGAGGGTGGTTCAATGACAGCATAAGGACGTTTGAGGGCAAAGAAGCAAGCGAGCTTCTCCAGGGCGTATGGCTCGTTGAAATAAGCGAGCTTGACGCATTCAGACAGTCAGATGTAAGCAGAATCAAGCAATTTCTCAGCTTACGGGCAGACCGCTTTCGAGCGGCTTACGGAAGAAATGTTAAGGAACTGCCCAGGTCGTGCGTGTTCTTCGGTACTACCAATAATACTGAGTTCTTACGGGATACAACGGGAAACCGCCGCTTCTGGCCCGTTGACACGGGAGAACAAAAGGCTGTGAAGAGCGTATGGCACGATCTTGACAACGAAATAGACATGATATGGGCGGAGGCTCTGGTAAGATGGCAAGGCGGAGAACCGTTGTATCTCAGCGGTGAAATAGAAAGCGTCGCTAAGGACAAGCAGGAAGAACACAGAGAGGTATCAAGCAGAGAAAGTATAGTGCGTGCTTTCGTAGAAAAACAGATACCGAGCGATTGGCAGAAGTGGCCGCTTGACCGTAGAAGAATGTACTGGGGCGGTGCAGTTACCGGGGCAGAAAATCTGACGCTTGTGGAGCGCAGAAGCGTATGCGCCGCCGAGATATGGTGCGAGGCTTTAGGCGGGAACATCAAAGATATGAAAAATACAGACACCCGTGAGCTTAATGCTATCGTAGCTATGATGCCCGAATGGAAAAGGACGGAAAATCCTATACGTCAAGGACCTTATGGCGTAGTCAGAGGATTCAGAAAAACGTAACAATCTGCCGTAACAAACACGAAACAAAATAGGTTTTCGGTCAAAAACGTTACAAACGTTTGTAACAATTTGTAACAATTAAAAAGCAATTGTTACGAGAATTGTTACGCTATAAACCGCAGGGTTAAGCGAAAAATCTTAAAATGTAACAATTACAACAATTATTCTATATAGAGTAGTGTAAATAGAGGATTAGAGGGTATATATACGTTCTAATCCGCCTGTATGCACACGCGTATAGGAAAAATGCTGAAATTGTTACAATCAAAAAGGAAAAAAGAGGAATTAAAATTGCTTGAAAGTAATATTGAAAAATATCTCGTATCCAGAATTAAGCAGGAATGCAATGGTATGGCACTGAAGTTTGTATCACCAGGGTTTAACGGGGTGCCTGACAGAATCATATTTCTTCCCGGAGGAAAAATAGTTCTGGCGGAGCTTAAAGCACCGCAGAAAAAGCTGAGAGCCTTACAGACTTATGTCTGCGATCTTCTTGAAGCAACAGGCGTAAAAGTGTTCAGAGCGGTCGATTCAAAAGAAAAGGTTGATAATCTGATAGAGGAGCTGAAAAGAAATGATATATAAACCGCACAATTACCAGGCATATTGCATTGACAGGATAGTAAAAGACCCTGCGATAGGCTTGTTTTTACGTCCCGGGCTTGGTAAAACCTCAATCACTCTGTCGGCGATAAACACTCTGAAATATTATCACTGGAGTATCGGCAAGGCGCTTGTGGTGGCTCCGAAAAAAGTTGCCGAGGGTACCTGGAGTAAAGAGGCAGGCAAGTGGGATCACTTGAAGCATCTCAGAGTAGTTACGGTTCTCGGCTCTCTGGCCAAACGTGTACGAGCTCTTAATACTCCCGGTGATGTGTATGTTATCAATCGTGAGAACGTCCCCTGGCTTGTCGAGTATTACCGACAGGACTGGCCGTTTGATATGGTTGTGCTTGACGAAAGTACAAGTTTCAAGAACAGCAGCAGTAAGCGGTTTAAAGCAATGAAACTTATACGTCCGCTGTGCAAAAAGGTTATACTGCTTACAGGAACACCTTCATCAAAGGGACTTATGGATCTGTGGGCGCAGATATATCTTCTCGATGAAGGGGCGAGGCTCGGAAAAAACATCACACAGTTCAGAGAGCGCTATTTCATAGCAAATACGCACGGCGGGCATTTTACGGATTACAAGCCTAAAGACGACGCAGAGCCCGCCGTACTGAAAGCCATAAGCGATATCTGCGTCAGTATGAAAGCAGAGGATTATTTGGAGCTGCCGCAGTGTATCGAGCATGAAATCCCGGTTATACTTGACGATAAGGTCAAAAAGGAATACGCACAGTTCGAGAGAGATTTACTGCTTCAGATAGACGAAAACACGATAACAGCACAATCGGCAGGTGTGCTTACGGGAAAGCTGCTTCAGTTTTGCAGTGGGGCCATTTATGATAATGACCACAAAGTTGTCAAGCTTCACGATTGCAAGATAGACGCATATATGGAGTACATAGAACGCCTTAACGGCGAACCGTGCATAACCTTTTACGGATTTCAGCATGACAAGGAGCGTATTCTTCAGGCACTTGCAAAGACAAAGCTTAACGTGAGGGTATATAACGGACCTGATGACGAAGATCTGTGGAATGCAGGCAAGATTGATGTTTTGCTTGTACATCCGTCAAGCTGTGCCTACGGACTTAATCTCCAGGCAGGCGGACGGCATATTGTCTGGTTTACACCTAATTGGAGCTTTGAGCTTAACGATCAGGGCAAGTGCCGGTTATGGCGTCAGGGCTCGCCGTACGATAAGGTTTATGTGGCATATCTGGTTGTTCAGGGCTGTGTTGACGAGGACGTTATGGCGGCTATAAAGGACAGAACCGATACACATGAGACAGTTATGAGAGTGCTTAAAGCGAGAATACAGAAGCTGAAAGGAGAAATTTAAATGAGTAGTTTTTACGAGTGCGAAATGAGACCCGGTTGCGTTGCCAGCCACAATAGGTATGGCAGTGTTACGCTTGTCACAGCTCTTGTGACGGAAGATTATCCTCAGCTGTGGGCTGTAGAGGCAAGAGATGGTGAGTTAAAAATTGTGCGTGAGGATGATTTGTACGATTTCGGATACTATGGGGAGTGATAGAATGACAAAGCAGAAACTTAAAGATTACCGTTACACCTGCAAGTGTAGCAAGCAGGAGGAAAAATATGAGTGAATGGATAAGCGTGGAAGATAGACTTCCTGAAAAACAGTCGTGGAATCACATCGCCATCCTTGACACAAAAACAGGCAGAATCAGTGTAGAGCAAGACTTATATGCTATTGAAACGGCCGAAAAATTTAAGCAGAAAAAAGGGTTTTGCAAAGATGGAAGATTTAACGGCCGTGAAGTCGTCATTGCTTGGATGCCGTTTCCTGAACCGCCGATAAGTAAGCAGGTAACGAGTAGTAAACGCAAACCCGCAACGGAAACCTGCTTGTTTTGTGGGCAAGTAATACCGAAGTGGATAAAGTGGGAGGACAAGCTTCCGCCGGATCAGGAAGAGGTGTTAGTATGCACTGTGTCACAAAAAGGAATACGAAACATCGATAAAGGATATTGGTCTATCGATCATTTTATCCATAGAGGGCATGCACGGGTTACTCATTGGATGCCGCTTCCAGAAGCGCCTAAGGAGGAAAAATGAAAGCTGTATTAAAATATCCCGGCGCAAAGTGGCGAATATCAGAATGGATTATCTCACATTTTCCCGAACACAAAGTATACTGCGAGCCGTTTTTCGGCAGCGGAGCAGTATTTTTCAACAAACCGCAAACCTACATAGAAACGATAAACGATATAGACGGGAATATCGTAAACCTTTTTAAGGTGTGCAGGGATAACCCGGAGGAACTCGCACGGCTAATAGAATTTACGCCGTTTGCCAGAGAAGAATTTGAGAATTGTTACGATAAATCGGATGATTCCTTAGAACAAGCTCGGCGAACGCTCGTGCGGTATCATCAGTCTTTCGGAACGAGCAACAGCAGTAAAAAGTCGTGGAGAAATGTTCAGACCTACGGAGGGCCGAGAACAGCAACCATGTGGAACTATCTGCCCGGAAGAATATCGGAGATTTGTGCAAGGCTTAAAGAAGCACAGATTGAAAATATCGACGCAATAGAGTTAATACGGCGCTACAACGATGAAAATACGCTTTTATATTGCGATCCGCCCTATCTGCAGAGCCTTAGAAGGAAAAATATGTATTCATGCGAATTGTCGGAGGAGTACCACATAAATCTGCTGAGTGTACTTAAAGAAAGCAAGTCCAAAATCGTGTTGAGCGGGTACGATAGTCAGCTGTACAACTCAATGCTTTCAGGGTGGAATACCGATGAGAAGCAGACAACGGCTCAGATGGGTAAACATCGAGTAGAAAAAATATGGTTTAATTTTTGAGAGGAGGACGCAGAATGACATTATCAGATTTAGAAAAATACCGTGCAAATTGTGAGCTGCTTGAATGTATAGACAGGCAACTCGGCAAGAAAAAAGTGCTGATAAGTACTCAGGGTTCAGCGGGACCGCCGGCATATCAGCTTGTGACAAAAAAAGACGAAGGTTATATACACGGGCTTGGTACTGTATCGCTTCTTAATGAGAAAAGCCGTATAGAAGCCGAAAACGAGAAAATATGTGCTTTTATAGACGCAATACCGGTCAGACGATTTCACAAGGCGCTGAAGCTGTATTGCATAGGCTGTGGATCTAAGACGTTTACATGGGACGAGGTTGCAGGTATGTGTGATGAAACGAGCGGAGAATCATTACGCAAGGCATTAGACAGATATTTCAAAGAATTGTCCGCTGATGTCCGTTAATGTCCGCAAATGTCCGTTAATGTCCGCCATTGTCCTATTGATGTCCGAAATCAAGTGTGCTAAAATTAGAATGGGAAAACTACAACAATAAGTTTTCCTCCTGAACCCCGGCACTCAAACGGTGTCGGGTATTCTTATACCCAAAAGAAAGGACGGTGTACCGCCAATGACCGAAAGACAGAAGAAATTTGCCGAATATTACGCTCAGTGCGGTAACGCCGCTCAGAGTGCGATACAGGCAGGATACAGCAAAAAGTATGCAAATACTAATGCTTCAAAATTACTACAAAATACTACAATTACGGAATACATAAAACAGCTCACCGAAGACGCCCAGACTGCACGCATAATGACCGCAAGAGAACGGCAGGCGACACTTTCCGATATAGCTAAGGATAAGCAGAACGAGCTGTCGGACCGTATCAGAGCTATTGACACGCTGAATAAGATGACGGGGGAGTATGTGGCAAAGATACAGGCAGAAGTCAGAACTTCTGACAAGCTCTCCGATGTATTTGCTCAGATAGGCGGTGAGGGGCTTGACGAGTAGTTTTCCTCTGTCACAAAAATATATCGACTTCATCAACAGCGTGCATAATGTGACAGCGGACTTTCTCGAAGGTACTACCGCAAGCGGAAAGACAACCGTCGGCGCAGGCGTAAAGTTCATGCGTATGGTGTCGGCAAGTAGAAAGAAGCTCCACGTTATCGCCGCAAAGACAACCGGCAAGGCAGAAGAAACGATTATTCAGCAGGACAACGGCATTCTTGACCTTCACGCAAACGCAAAGTATTTCGGCAACGGCGATAAGGATTATAAACTGCCGCATATCAAGTTTGAGGGCAAGATAATCTATGTTCTCGGATATGACAACAAGGATAAATGGCAGATGGCACTCGGCGCTCAGTTCGGGTGCGTCTATATCGACGAGATAAATACCGCCGATATAGAGTTCGTCCGTGAGATGTCTACCCGAAATGATTACCTTATGGCTACCCTGAACCCCGATGATCCGGGCTTGCCGGTGTATAAAGAGTTTGTCAACCGCTCACGTCCATACAAAAAATACGCCTGTGACGTGCCAGATGAAATAATGAAAGAGCTTACGGAAGAACCTGTGCCGGATTGGCGGTACTGGTTCTTTACTTTTCGTGATAATCTTTCGCTGACCGATGAGGACATACAACGAAAGATGCTTGCCGCCCCGAAGGGTACTAAGCTGTACAAGAACAAGATACTGGGCTTGAGAGGGCGTGCAACGGGGCTTGTTTTCGATTTACAACCCCGTAATATAATTTCACTCGGTACGGCGCAAGGCTTTAAATTCGAGCGGTTCTCGGCGGGTTTAGATACAGCCTACTCGCAGTCCTCACCTGATACGATAGCATTTACGTTTGTGGGGATCACGGCGGACCGCAAATGCGTAACGCTTGACGAGGAAACATACAACAATCGTGACCGCCGTGTGCCGCTTACACCGTCCGATATTCCGAAAATCTTTACCGATTTTCTTGAAAGAAATCGCAAGCTGTGGGGCTTTGCAAAAGATGTCTACATAGACAGCGCAGATCAGGCAACGATACTCGAATGCCAGAAGTTCAAGCGGCTTTCGGGAAGCCTGTATAACTTCATACCTGCGTTCAAGAAAACGAAAATAATCGACCGTATTCACTTGCAGTCAGCGTGGCTGGCGGCAGGTGATTTTTATATCCTGGAACATTGCAAAAATTACATAGCGGAGCTTAACATATACAGCTGGAAAGAGGATAAGGCAGAGCCGGAGGACGGCAACGATCACTGCATAAACTCCTGCCAGTATGCCTGGCTGCCGTTCAAATCACTTATAGGGAGCGTGAAAACAGATGAAATTTGACATAGGAGAGAAAGTCAGACAGATGTTTCTGAACTGGCTCAATATAAATCCTGCATCGGAGCAGACCTTTGTCCTGAACGAAAGAACGGGGCTTATGGCGGACATTCTCCGGGCGAAGCTGTGGTACAGAGGTGACGCATATGAGCTGTCGCAGTTCTTCAAGCAGCTCGGCTGCGGCACAAATTCTTTCTGGGGGAGCGTTCCCGATAACGAGAAAGTCCGCAAGATACACAGCGGCTTGCCTGCCATTATAGCCGATACGCTCGCCTATATCGTTTATTCGGATATGGACGATATAGCGGTCGAGGGCGAAAAAGGCAGAGCGGCATTTGAGGATATATCGCAGAACACGGACTTTACCGCACTTGTCGGAAAGGCAATAGTAGATACGCTCGTTGAGGGTGACGGCGCTTTCAAAATTTCGGTCGATGATACGCTGTCCTTAACGCCTATTGTTGAATTTGTGGGAGCCGACAAGATCGAATATCGCTATCTGAGGGGCGTGCTGTCAGAAGTTATCTTCCGCAGTGCCCACGAAGACGGCAACAGGATATATCAGCTTGAGGAGCATTACGGCAGAGGGTACATTGAAAGCCGATTGTACGGCCACAGCGGTCACGAGGTGAGCCTTGACAGTGTTCCTTGCCTTGCCGGCATAGAACAACGAGTAGAGTTTGCCGGGGATTATATAATGGCTGTACCGCTGAAGTTTTACGCTTCTAAGAAATATCCGGGCAGGGGCAAGAGTATATTTGACGGCGGCAAATCCGATTGTTTTGACGCTCTGGACGAGGTTATCTCGCAGTGGTGGGACGCAATCAGAATGGGACGTGTGAAGCAGTACATACCAGATAATATGATACCCCGCAACGCCGAGAACGGCTCGGTCGGAAAGCTCAACCAGTTCGGCAACAATTACATCACGATAAGTCAGCCGTTGCAGGAGGGCGTTACCCCGAAGATTGAGGTCGTACAGCCCGACATCAAGTATGACGCATTTGTATCATCGTATACAAACTGCCTGCTTATGTGCCTGCAAGGACTTGTATCGCCTGCAACACTCGGTATTGATGTCGGCAAGATGTCAAGTGCGGACGCTCAGCGAGAGAAAAAGGATGTAACCGGCAACACCCGGAACACAATAACGACGGCGCTTGAAAAGGCTCTGCCTGAGCTTGTGTCGGCTGTATTAAAAACATACGACAATATGCAGGGCAAAGCCCCCGAAGAATATGAGGTAAGCGTTGATTTCGGTGAGTACGGCGCACCCGACTTTGACAGCCGTGTTGAAACGGTCGGCAAGGCAAGTACCTACGGCATTATGTCGGTCGAAACGCAGGTCGAGGAGCTGTGGGGATCATCAAAAGAGGACGAATGGAAAGCCGGTGAAGTCAAGCGTATAATGCAGGAAAAGGGGCTTGCCGATGGTGCGACATCTGCGGTAGGTGATGAGCTTGCTTAGTTTCAGAGATATTGCAAAGATATTTGAAGAGATAGAGCTAAGGCTCATTGCTTCGCTGAAACGCAATCTTTCACGGCACAAAGCTGAAGAAGAAAAAGAAGGCTTTGAATGGTCTGCGTGGCAGGCTGAAAAGCTCAATAACATTGACAATTTCCGCAAGGAGAACGCTCAGATAGCGGACGAATATGTAGATGTTATTGACGATGAAACCCGACAGCTTATGACGGATCAGTTTCATGAGGGGGAGCATACAGCGGAGCAGTCGGTCATTGATGTTTCGGAAAGCGGTGTCAATGTTCCCGATGTTCCGGCAGTTCCGGCACAGCCGCCCGAAGCGCCGACAGCTATACCCGATGATCACTTTTTCGGGGTCAACAAGCCGAAGATGGATAAGCTGATGGAAGACGTGACAACGCTTGAAAAGACCGCCCTTACTGCCGCTGTGCGTAATATGGACGATGTTTACCGCACAACGCTGAACAAGGTACAGCTTATGATGGGCACAGGCTCAATTACGCTTAATGAAGCAATCGACCTTGCAACAAGGGATTTTCTCGACAAGGGCATAAACTGTATCGTCTACGCAGACGGCAGGCGAGTTAATATTGCCGATTATGTGCGTATGGCACTGCGCACAACGTCCACAAGGGCAACATTGCAGGGTGCGGCTAAACGCTTTGCGGAGCTGGGCTATGATACCGTGCTTATATCGCAGTACGGAGGCTGCTCAGAAACCTGCGAGCCGTATCAGGGCAAGGTTTACATTGATGATGTATTCACGATATGGAACGGCGAGAGAAGCGGCGACTTCGGCAAGTCAAACTACTGCGACAAGTGGTTTATGCTGTTGTCTGTGGCAATCCGTGGCGGGCTGTTCCACCCTAACTGCCGTCATACTATGGGACAGTACATAGAGGGGCTTACAAAGATACCAAAGCCGATTCCTGCCGAGAAGATACGGGAACAGCGAGCACTCGAAGAAAAGCAACGTGCTATGGAGCGCAAGATAAGAGCGCTCAAACGCAAGGTTGAGGGCACGCAGGACGAGAAGAAGGTCAAGGAGTATAAGCGTAAGCTCCGAGAGGAACAAGGCAAGCTCAGAGAGTTTATCAAAGAGCACGACGATGTTCTTCGCAGAGATTATTCGAGGGAGAAGATCTACAGCGGTAAGGGTGAGCTGAAGCAGACAGCTCCGAGAAGAACGGAAGAAGCGCCTATGAGTAAACTGCCCGAGAACACAACACCGCAGTTACCGGAAGTGACGCAGGATAGCCCAAAAGCTAAGAAGATTATGAGTGAGGGTGTTGTATTAAAAGAAAAAGATAAAAACTCAGGAACACCTATAACCCCGATTACAGAGAAATCCATAGAAAAAGTGCCGTTAATAAACATATCTGGGTATAATGATGAATATTGTGAGTATGTTCAGCGCAAACACAAAGAATTATTAGAGTACTCTCGTGACAATAACGCTGGAAATGAAGTTGCGTTTATTGTTGATAAAGATATGGTAGAACGAGAACCTATAATTGGAGATGATGAAAAAATAAGTTTTGGCGAATTGTACGGAAGAGATTTATTCATCATGCACAACCATCCCAGAAACAATAGTTATTCTATTGACGATATAGTCGAATTTTTGGGTGGAAGCAACGTAAAATCACTTTCCATTGTTAAAAACAACGGAAAAGTTGAGGTCTTGACAAAACTTATGGAATATGATAGAATGACTACAATTAAAGAGTTAGACAGAATGATCCGAAAGAATATAAAAACGGGTTCTGATTCTGAATATCGAGCAATCGTTAATAAATTTCTTAGCAAGTATGTTGAATTAGGAGTGATAGAATGGCTGAAATAAAAGAACATTCTCTTGACGGTTCTAATGAAGAAGCAGTAAAAAAAATGAGACAGCTTTTGAAAGACTTAGAACTTGAAGAGGAGGAAAAGAAAAATAACGATTAACCGCCCACAGCAGTGAGCGGTTTTGTTATATCCCGTGTGCAATTGATTGCACAACCAAACTTAATAATTTTACCGCTCCACGAGGGCGGTATTTTTATACCCAAAATCAAAGAAAGCGAGGAAAAGCAATGGATCCCGAAAAGAAAACTCCCGAAGAGGAGAAGAAGCTCGCTCCCGCAGCGGAACAGAAGGACGAGCCCAAGCCCGAAGAGAAGCCCGCCGAAAACAAGCAGACGGACGATAACGGCACGGCAGAGAAGCCCGATGAGAGCAAGGCGGAGGACAAGAAGGACGATAAGCCCGAAGAAAAGGCGGATAAGCCCGAATCTGAGCCTGTACCCGCCGTTCCCGATGCAAAGGACGAGGAGATTTTAAGGCTGAAAACACAGATAGCCGCAATGTCGCTCGGTGTAAAGCCCGATTGTATGGACGATGCTGTGGCTATTGCCGAAAGCTACGTCAAGTCCGGCAAAAGCGAGGACATCAACTCGGCACTGTCGGCGGTAGTCAAGAAATATCCCGATATGAAGGCTGACGTGGGCGACAGCAAGAAGCAGGGCGGCTTCAAGGTCGGAGCAGGCAGCTCCGACAAGGAAGAAAAGCCCGACAACAGCAGACTTGATAACGCATTCGGTATCAAGAAAAAGAAGTAAGAAAGGTAAGGTGTAAAAATGTCAAACACAATCAACTATGCTGAACAGTATACCAATCAGCTCAGAGAGCTTTACGGTCAGGAATCAAAGGCCGACGCTCTCTATCACTCAAATTCCGATATTCAGCTCAGAGGCGGAAAAACAATCAAGATACCCACTCTGTCGGTATCCGGTTATAAGGACCACACAAGAGCATCGCTCGGCTTCCCTCAGGGTACATACGAGAACAACTACGAAACAAAGACGCTCGATCACGACCGTTCTATCGAGTTCGTAGTAGATCCTATGGATTTTGACGAAACCGATACCGTTGTATCACTGGCAAACATTCAGAGCCGTTTCGACAGGACGCAGGCAATCCCCGAACACGACAGCTATACATTCTCAAAGCTGTATGCAGAGGCTGTAAGAGTAGGCGCAACAATAAAGCACGACAAGCTCACGATTGAGAATGTTCTCAAGGACTTTGACGAGAACCTCAAGACACTTGAAGATAAGGGTGTGCCCCTCGACAGAATGATACTCTATGTCACCGCAGACTATAAGACGATACTCAAGAACGCAGAGGGTATTCAGAGAACGCTCGACATCAAGAGCGGCGGCGGTATCGACAGACGTATCCATTCCGTTGACGATATAGGCAATATCGTTACGGTTCCCTCAGCTCGTTTCAAGACCGTGTACGATTTCACGGACGGCTGTAAGTCCGGTGTCGGCGCAAAGCAGATAAACTACATTCTCATTGACCCCGAATGCCAGGTGTCAAGAGATAAGTACGCATATATACATCTGTTTGCTCCCGGCTCTGACAGCAGAACGGCAGACAACTATCTGTACCAGAACCGCAAGTACAACGGTACATTTGCGATAGATCACCTGTTTGTTGACGGCTGTATCATGAATGTATCTGCTCTGACGCAGACATTCGCAGGTAACGGCTCGACAACTGCATTCACAGTGACCGACAAGCCCGAAAAGCTCATCGGCGTAACTGTGGACGGTACACCGACAACAGACTACAGCTATGACAAGTCATCGGGTGTGATAACATTCAATACCGCTCCCGGCAACGCAAAGGCTATAGTCGTAACATACTAAGGAGGGAACTATGGTAGCAATAAAGGCAAACAAACAGTATACTATCACGGAAGCCGAGAAGAAGTCATATCTTGCACAGGGATATGACATAATCGGCGATAACGGGGCTGTGGAGCATTCTCCGCAGGCTACCGTGCCGTATGCCGAATATGAAAAGGCTCAGGCGGAGATAGCAAAGCTCCGTGATGAGCTTGCTCAGATAAAGGCGGCAAAGACAAAAAAGGGTGAGGCTTAATGTACCTCACTTTTGCGGAATTTCAGACCTTATGCCCCGACAGTACGATAACCGAACAGCTGTACAACGCTCTTGAAAACAGGGCGGAGAGCGACATCGACACGTTGACCTTCAACCGCATAACAGCTATAGGATTCGACAATCTGACAGCGTCTCAGCAGGATAAGGTAAGGCTGGCACTGTCACAGCAGACAGCATTTGTTTTTGACAATGCCGAGCTGCTTGACAGCCCGCTCAGTTCCTATAGTATCAGCGGTGTGTCAATGTCATTTGACAGCTCTAAGGTTATAAATTACTGCGGTGTCACTACAACACGGCAGGTTTATAACACGTTGTTGCAGACGGGGCTTTGCTACAGGGGGTTATAATGAAATATCCGAAACTTGTACCCGAAAGGGTTTGTACAACATCTTGTACTGTTTATCGTACAGACGGGCTTAACCGTGACGGCTCAAAGAAACGGACGGTCATATTTGAGGGTAAGTGCTTTCATTCGGAAAAAGCACGGCAGAAATTATCCGCAGAAAAACAGCTTATAACGCTTTCGGGCGAGGCTCTTTTCTGCGGTGATATTGCCCCGGACAGCCCGATAGTTGACGGAGCTGTGGAGATAGGTGGCAGAGAGTACAAGATATACGGCTCGGAAAAGGCTAAAAACCCCGACGGGACGGTAAATTACACAAGACTGGAGCTGATATAGTGATAAAAGTGACCGTAAAGCTCGATAAAGCTGCTATAGCAAAGATTGAAAAAGCAGTGCTTGACAGTGCGCAAGCGGCGATGGAGCAGGTGGTTACCGAAGTACAGAACACAGCACCGCTTGACCAGGGCGACCTCATCAACGGCATATTTGTTCGTTCGGAAAAAAGCGGTAATACTGTCATCGCCACGATTGACCACAGTGCTTTATACTCTCGGTATCTCTACTATGGCAAGCTGATGATCGACCCAAATACCAAAAGTGCTTGGGCAAAGAGCGGTATAAAGAAAGAAGTGACCGACAAAAAGTTGAAATTCCGCAACGGCAGGACTGATCACTGGCTTGAGCCGTACATAACAGGTGACAAAAAGGATTTTGTCAAAAACTCGTTCACAAAAATATTTAAGGGAAAAACAGGCGTATGACGTTACTTGAAACAGCCGATATGCTTGCTGATGTTCTCGGCATCGAGGACGTATACGCAGGCTGTATAGACGCAAATCAGGATAAGTGTATCGGCGTGTATGCGTCAAAAAACACCTATCCTAAGAAAATCAGCATAGGCGGAAAGCCATGCACGAAAACATACGAAAAGCACATCAGCGTGCTGATACACTGGACGGACAATCCGACTACAGCCGAGAGTGCGGCAAACGAAATACTTGATAAGCTGACCGATGTACACGGCTATACTGCCGGGGGGCACACGGTCGGCTTTTTGAGTTGCAGTGAGGCGCATAACGCAGGCAGAGATGAAAGAGGTATCTGCGAGTACGTTATAGATGTGACGGTTTATTATGAAAGGAGTAATTAACAATGGATAACAAAACAGGAGTATATCCCGTATATGAAAATCAGTTCAAGATTGACAAGACAGGCGGAACAGGTGCGACAGCCGAGAATCTTGTAACTATTGCCGATATGGAGAGCTTTTCGGTTTCCATTGACGGCAATGTCGAGGAGTGGAAGCCGTTCGATCAGCAAGGCTGGACAAGAAGACTTGTGACAGGTAAGGCACTGACCGTCAGCGTATCCGGCAAGAGAAACATCGGTGACGCAGGCAACGATTATGTTGCAGGACTTGCACTCAAAACAGGCGCAGACAGCCACACAACTGTAGTGTGGACGTTCCCCAGCGGCGCAACGCTGACAATACCGTGCGTTATAAACGTGACGGAGTGGGAGTCGGGCGACTCCACAGCGGTCGCACCTCTTGCGTTTGACATCATGTCGGACGGCAAGCCCACATTTACAGACGCAAAGTAAGGAGATAAATACAATGGCTAAGATGTACACACTTGATGAAAAGTTACTCGTGGGCGTTCCCGAAATACGCATCGGAGAAAAGGTCTACAAGGTAGACGATCGTGAAAAGACGGTCAAGAAGGTAATGGCGCTTTACAATAACGGCGATAAGAAGGACATTGAAAAGATTGACGAGATGTTCAAGCTGGCGTTCGAGCCTGCCGCCGCTAAGGAGATAAGCGAAATGAATATGCCGTGGGCGGCATATCAGAAGCTGTCTGAGATAGTTATTTCCGCCATGACGGGACAGGAAGATACCGAGCGATTTCACGAGTAATGAAGTCTGGTACGACATCGAGTATGACCGTGAGCTGATACGGCAGTCGATAGCAAAACAGTATCACATACTGCCGTCCGAGCAGGACGATCTGCACTATTCTGACTGGCTGAGCCTTGTATCCGGCATTATGAATGATACTCCGCTCGGTCAGACAGTGCGGATACGAAGCGAGGATAACAAGGAGATGCTCAAACACTTTTCGCCGTATGAAAACCGCATACGGCGGGAGTGGGCGGCATTCAGAGCAAAGAAACAGCTTGCGGAGAAAACTCCAAAACAGATACAGAGCGATATAACGGCTCTTGAAATGATGATAAAAAAGGCATTCGGGGGAGGTGAGTAAATGGCTGACGGAAACGGTGCGTCAGTAGGCACTATCAGTCTGTCGCTGATAATAGACGCAGAGCTTGACAAACAGCTTTCGGCTTTACAGAAAAGCATACAGTCGCAGTGGGATAAGGTCGGTGAAACCGCTGAAAAGGCACTTACCGACAGTGTGTCAAAAGCCGCCGATAAGGCTGTAAAGCCTGTTGAGGAAGTCGGCAAGGCTGTAGAAAAGACCGTGACGCAGAGCGTTGAAAAGGCTGTGCAGAAGGTCGAAAAGCCCGCCGAAGAGGTAGGAAAGACGCTTGAAAGCTCTATATCCGAAAGTGCCGAAAAGGCTTCCGAAACGCTGGAAAAGGCGCTTGTCGAGCCTGTAAAGGAAGCAAAAAAGGAAGCAGAAAGCCTTGGCAAAGCGATAAATAACAAGTATGAGTTCGGACCCGGTTATAGCAAAGAAGCTATGGATTTCGTGAACAACTATCAGCCGAAAAGCGATAAGAAGAAGTCCAAAGAAAAAGAGGAGCTCCCCGAAATTGATGTCGGCAATTTTGAAATTCCTTCCGAACCTATCGACCGTCTGAACAAAAGTCTTGAGTTGACTAACGAAAAGATAGAGCTTGCACAGGAGAAGTGGAAACAACTTAACAGAGAAATGGCGGCAATGTCTGATAAAGACATGGCAGGCGAAAAGGGCAATGCCGTAATAGAAAAAATAAACGCCGTTGAAACAAGTATGCTGAAACTGCAGCAGCAGTCCGAAGCTACTAAAGCCAAGATAGATAAGGCAATGCAAGCGGATGCAGAAGCCAAAAAGCTGGCTGAAGCCGCACGGCAGGCTGCCGAAGCGGTAAACAAGATACCTGAAAGCACAAACAACATAAATCTGCAATCGTTACCTGTCATAGCGATGCTGATAGACAAAATGCTGCAGGTTAAATCAGCGGTAACAGAGGCTGCTGCATCAAACGAAAAAGTGCAGAGTGCGGTAGAAAAAACTACTGCTGTACTGGATTCGGGGTGTAAAAAGATTGAGCAGGTGCTGGAAACGGCCGATAAGGCGGCAAGCAAGATAATACAGCCTGTTTCAAAGGTGAAAAACACGTTGAAAACGGTAGGCACGGCGGTAAATAACTCGGTCATTGCTCCTGTGAAAAAACTGGCTTCCTCTTTTGCAAGCCATTTCAAAAGAGCAGAAAAACCTGTTGATAACCTTGAAAAGTCGGTCAAAAAAGTAGGTGCTTCTGCTGAAAAATCGCTCGGCAAAGCAAAAACTTCTGCCGGTGGATTCGGCAAGACAATAGGCGGACTTGGTAAAAGTGTCAAATCCGCACTTAAATCTACGTTTCTTATGGCAGGGCTTTATGCGGCGTTTCGTGGCATAAAGTCGGTAATGTCGGACGCTATCGGTGCAAACGAGGAGTTCGGCAACAGTGTAAAGCAGATAAAAGGCAATCTTCAGGTTGCGTTTACGCCTATAGTAAACGCTATCATGCCGGCGCTTAATACATTGGCATCCGGACTTGCCACAGCAACCAAAGCTATAGCGAGCTTTATTTCGGGGCTGTTCGGCACAACGTATAAGAAGTCGCTTGAAGCGGCAAAAAAGGTCGAAGCTGTCGGAAAAAAGGCTAAGGAAAACAGCCGTTTCCTTGCAAGTTTTGATGAGATGAATGTTGCTTCAAAGGACGAGAGCGACAGTTCTTCCTCTGATCTCTCTGCACTTGACAGCGAGGGCGATAAGACAGCCGAGGGTATCGGAAATAAGATTCGTGAGCAGATTAAAAAGGGGTTTGCTCTGCTGAAAAAGCAGTTTGCAAACGTCAAAAAGTATTTCGACACAAATTTTGCTCCGATATTTGCGGAGATAGGCAAAAAATTCGCACCCGTTATAGAGGGCTTCAAGGATAATATGAGCAAGGCCTGGAGTGATATGGCAACTCTTGCCGAGCCGTTCAAGAACTATTTTACAAATAATCTGACTCCGGCGCTTCAGACAGCGTTTAAGTCAATAGGTACGATAGCTTCAGGGCTTGGAGATACGTTTAATCTTGTGTTCGGTCAGCTGTGGGATAACGTTATTTTCCCTTCGCTGAACACAATGATAACAACCGTGTTACCGTTGCTGACAGATCAGTGGACGGCGACCGCAGAGGTTATGACGACGCTCTTTGAAACCGTCAAGACAATATTCGACGAGGTTTTTGTAACCGGTGTTATGCCGATACTGACAACCTTGCAGGGCGTATGGAGCGATTTGTGGATAACCTCGGCAAAGCTATGGTCGCAGTATGGCGAACCGATGATGGAAGCTATTCAGTCGCTTATAACTTCAGTCGGTGATACAGTGCTGACGGTCTATAAAGAGTGGATACAGCCCGTTATACAGTGGGTATGTGACCTTATAAAATCCCTGTGGGACAAAGCAATAAAGCCTGTCTATGTAAAGGTCGTTGCTGTTGTCGCAAAAATCGTGGATTGCGTAAAAGCAGTATGGAATTTTCTAAAGCCGTTTGTCGATTGGTTCGTAAAAACGTTGGGACCCACGATAAAAAATGTACTGGCGGCGGTCAAAGGCGTTTTTGACACTGTATTTACCGCTATCGGCGATATAATCGGCGGTATTATTAAGACCTTCGGCGGACTGATAGACTTTATAACAGGTGTATTTTCAGGCGACTGGAATAAGGCTTGGCAGGGAATATGCGACTTTTTCAGCGGTATCTGGAACACAATCTGGGGCGTGATCAAAGGCGTTATCAATCTGATAATCGACGGTATTAATATGCTCTGGACAGGCATTTACAACGCAGTTAAGGGTATAGTTGACGCTATCGGCGGTGTGGCAGGCGCAATAGGCGATTTGTTCGGTCAGGACTGGCATTTCTCAATGCCTGAAAATCCTCCGCTGATACCTAAACTTGCAAAGGGCGGTCTTGCGTATGCGCCTACGCTTGCAATGGTCGGTGATAACCGTAATGCAGGAACAGACCCGGAGGTAATTGCGCCTCTGTCAAAGCTCAAGGACATAATCGGCGAAGGCGGAGATATGACGGAAGTCGTACTTCTGCTTCGTGAGATACTGGAGTTTCTGAAAGGTCTTAATCTTATCGCTAAGGGTGAGGTTGACGGTAAAACGCTTTACCGGTTGATAGTACGTCTGAACAAGGAGAATACATACAGAACGGGGGTAAATGCGCTTGGCTAAAAATCTGATATGGGTTAAGGGTGTTCTACTCCCGCCGCCCGATATTGACGGCTATAATGCCACACGATGCAAGACGTGGGAACCAAACACCGGCAGAAATGCCGCAGGAACAACCGTCGGAAGCATACTTTGCTGGAAATACAAGATAGAGCTTAAATGGTCTTTTCTCACAGAAGCGCAGGTGAAGAGCCTGCGTAATCTGTTTGAGAATAAACCCGATTATTTTGCCGTAAAATTCGACTATGACGGCGAATATAAGGAGATAACCGCATACAGTACAGATCTTACCGCCACAGGCAAGCTGTACGCAGGAAGCGGCTATTATTACAAGAGCGTGTCAATAAATCTGATAGAAAGGTAGGTGATAGTTTGTATACAAATGTTTCGGATGAGTTTAAGACGGCATTGAACAGTGCAGAACCTGTCTACTGCTGTAAGCTGGATTTCGGTAATGTAACGGTGAACGATCTGTTCAGCGTCAGCTATTCGGGCGGTTCATGCAGTGACAGCGTAGCACCGGGCGGAACGGTCATAGCAAATGCTAAAGTTGAGCTGTCGGCACTTCCTGCGTCGGTCAGAAAGGGAAGCACTTGCACGTTGTATTTTGGTGTGAACGGCGAATACGCCCCGCAGGGAGTGCTTACGGTAAACAAAATCGAGAAGAGCGGAGAACGGTTGTCGGTAACTCTTGAGGATAACATGGCAAAGACGGAAAAAGGCTATTTCTCAAGCCTTGCATATCCGTCTACAACGCTGAAAATGCTGTCGGAGATTGCCACAAAGTGCGGCGTTGCCTTTAATACTTCGGGGCTTACGGCGGTAACGATAAAGGACAAGCCGGAGGGCTATACCTGCCGTGAAATAATCGGATATATCGCAGGGCTGTACGGCAAATTCGCCGTTTGTGACCGTACCGGCAAGATAGCGTTCAAGTGGTTTGATACTACGGCGGTACAATTGTCCGATTTTTGCTATGACACACCCACAGTTGCTACCGACGATATTACAGTCGGACGTGTGGTGTGCGGAGATTTTACAGCCGGCACGGGTACTGCGATAACATACGATTGTCTGTTTATGACGCAGACGCAACTGAATGCAGTACAGAAGTCATTAAACGGATTTAAATACCGCACGGGTGAAATCCCGTTAAGGCTTGGCAATATGCTGATAGATGCGTGGGATATGGTGAGCATAACCTACGGCGGAGAAACTGTGAAAATTCCTGCCGCAAATATTTCTGTGACGTATAACGGCGGCCTGTCTATGACAATAGAAGCACCAGCTGAAGAACAGTCTGCGGACAGCGGCGAAAGCTATAAGTCGCCTGCGCAGAAGCAGGCGGAACGAATAACAGCAGATATAATCAGCGCAAAACAAGCATTACTCGAAAAAGCGGATATTGCAGAGCTTAATGCACAGATTGCAAATCTCGAAAACGTCTATGCCACAAAGGCTGATATTACCGAGCTTTCCGCACAAATAGCCACGATTGACAATCTGACGGCTAAGAAAGCAGATGTTGAACAGCTGTATGCAAAGAAAGCGGATATAGATACGCTTGTAGCCGATACGGCAACGCTTAAAACGCTGAAATCCGATGTTGCAAACATAGATGTTCTGCTGTCGGGCAAAGCCGGAACGGGTGAACTGACATCTATAAAGCTGACTGCCGAAAATGCGGAAATAGCGACTGCGCTGATAAAGGACCTTACAGCCGCAAACTTCCGGTCAAAGACCATCGAAACCGATGATTTTACGATAAAATCAAGCAGCGGAAAATTGCAGATAGTCGGAAACACAATACAGATCAAGGACGTAAATAATACCGTCCGTGTCCAGATAGGCGAGGACGGTAAATCCGACTATGGCATTTACGTTACCGATGCAAACGGAAAGATAATGTTTACTTCTTATGACGGACTTCACGAAGACGGCATAAAGAGCGGCATTATCAAAAATGATATGGTAGCTGATGATGCACATATCAGCGGCAGTAAGCTGGATATTTCGAGCGTTATTGACGGTATCAATGCCGACAACAGCACCTATCTTAATACAAGTAAGGTCGTCATAGACGGAACATCTCAGACGATAAAGGCAAAATTCACGGAGCTGACTGCAAGCATAGGCAGTATCGGCACCCGCACTTCAGCTCTTGAAAGCGACCTGTCGGGCTTTCGGACAACAGTGTCGGAAACATATGCCACGAAGTCAGCGGTTGACAGTATACAGATAGGTGGAAGAAATCTGCTGTATGACAGCACGGGGAACATCAAAAACGGCTGGAGCGGTAACACTATAATAACGGTTGATGGCGGAATATCAGGAAATAGCCTTGCAATATCCAGAACCGGCTATTCCGGCAATGCACGATATTTTGGCACGAACAAGAGGCACTTTCTGACGGATTTCGAGGTTGGCACAAGCTACACTCTGTCGGCGTGGATAAAGGTCAGAAGCGATGTAGAGCTTGACGCAAGCGGGTATGTAATGGCACGATTTCGCTCGGCAGATGATAAAAAGCTGTATGCCCTGTCGCTGACGGTGAGCAGTCAGACAGAGAAAGACAAGTGGATTTACTACGAAAAGACGTGGACGATAAATGACAGCGACATAGCAAAGCTCGAATGCGTAGCTCTTGCACTTGATAAAAACGGCATGATCGAGGCTTGCAATATCAAGCTCGAAAAAGGCACTAAGGCTACGGACTGGTCACCTGCGCCTGAGGATACCACAGCCGAAATAACATCGTTATCAAGCAAGCAATCAAGCCTTGAGCAGACGGTAAACGGCTTTAAGGCTACTGTTGAAAGCACATATGCAACAAACGACAGCGTAACGCAGAAGGTTTCCGCCGTAGAGCAGAAAGCCGACAAAATATCGTGGCTTGTGAAATCGGGAACATCGGCAAGCAGTATGGAACTGACAAGCGAGGCCTTGAAGATTATTGCGGAGACCGAAATCAAAGGTGATGTGATTGTGGGCGGAGTTATCAAGAGCAGTAACTATGTTGCAAACAGCACCGGTATGAAGCTGTCGCTGGCAACGGGGGAGTGGGACAGCAAATACTTCAAAGTAAGCAGCACCGGCACTATTACAGCTACGGGTGGAACGATAGGTGGATTTACGATAAGCAATAATTCACTGTATAACGGGCTGGACACAATTAATCACAAAGAAGGAACAAATGAAACGGCTGGTGTTAATATCAGCGTTTTGGGAGGTTTTTCTGCGTATAACGGGGAATACGGAACTGAAATGAACAATGGGCAAATACGGTTCTATTCATTAGGTAGAGAGCTTGGGTATATTACTCCGGGATCAACTGATTTTAGTGACTATAGCAAAACAGGAATAGGCATAGTTGCCACCAATCAAATTGGTGGTGCTGGATTATACGGACGAATAGATTTAGGCTACAAGGATAAGATGAACGGCAATACCTATATTGCAGCATACAGTGTGTGTTGCGATGGTAAAAAAAACAGTAACGATGGATTTAATTCAACTTTTCACATTAAAACTCGCTTTTCAAGTGGCATAGACGTTTCGGATATTTATTTCAGTTACGAAAACAAGACTATTTGCTCAATTGGTATTGCGGGTTACTATGGGGTAGGTGGCATTTCTCCCGATGTGTACAAATGGTTGCCTGTATTTAACGATTATGTTGCATTCAAAAGAGGCATCCTTTTCGATTCTTCGAACCCGTCATTAATTTATCATGGCGCAAACAGGTTGCTGGCGTGTTCATCATCAAAAATTGTGGTTGGCAACTCTAACTTAGCTTTATCGTTGATAGGTTCATCGCTGACATCTTCAAGTACCATATCCGTTTCATCCGACGCCCGTATGAAAAACCACATAGCCGACTTGCCGAGCGGATCTGAAAATTTATTCGACTATCTTGACGGAAAGTCATTTTTCTATAACGGTGACACATCAACCGCTAAAAACTACGGCTTTATTGCACAGGATGTGCTTACAGCATTGCAAAAATGCGGGCTTACAACAGACGATTTTGCAGGATTCTGCGATATACACGGCGATGGCAGTCAATACGCACTTGCGTATGAGCAGTTTATTCCGCTGATGTGGAATGAGATAAAAAGATTAAGAAAAGCACTAAGCGAAAGGAGTTAATTATGCTTAGAAGTAACAAAACAACACAGTTTGACGGTACAAGCTATATCACTGACGGAGAGGGCAACGAACAGACCGTAGCGTATTTCAGCGCTACCATAAGGACGGACAAGACTGTAACAATGAGCATGACAGTATCGAACGCCGTGCTGTACGAAGAAAACAAAACCACAGTCAGAGCGGATTATACGGAGTTTCAGACCGCAGTATATACCGCCCAGGACGCAGAGTAAGGAGAAGCTATGAAGTTATCAACTGTAGTAAATGCAATCCCCGTCATAAGCAAGCTGATGAGCAAGGAACTGCCCGTCATACAGTCGTATGCTGTGGCAAAGCTGGCACGGAGAATAGATGAGGAAACGAAGCTGTACAATGAGCAGAGGCAGAAGCTCTTGCAGAAATACGGCGAGCAGGATGGCGAGAAGTACGTTATCCGCCCTGAAAACGTAGATGTCTGCAATGCAGAGCTTGAGGAGCTGCTCAACATTGATGTTGATATACCCGAAAAGATTGATATTCTCTCGACGAATGTCGTTCTGACACCCGCCGAGATGATAGCAATAGAAGATTTTTTAGCCGAATAGGCAGAAAGGACGAAAAAATGAGCAAGATACAGATAATCATTGACAGCATAGCAGGAGCTGTCGGAGCGGTTTTAGGCTTTATGTACGGAGAGGTTACGGGGCTGTTCTGGGCGTTGATAGCGTTTATGGCGCTGGACTATATCTCAGGCGTGATTGTGGCCATAATTGAAAAGCGTTTATCATCAGAGGTTGGTTTCAGAGGGCTGGCAAAGAAGTTTCTGATACTGGTCTTTGTAGCAGTTGGCCATATTGCCGATACATACATACTCGGCGGAACTCCTGCCGCAATGTCGGCCGTGATGTTGTTCTACATTGCAAACGAGGGTATCAGCATTATCGAGAATGCCGCCGCACTGGGGCTTCCGGTGCCGAAGAAGTTAACCAACATAATGGAACAGATTAAAAATAAGAGCGAAAGTGAGGAAAAATAATATGTTAAAAGTGAATGGCATTGACATCAGCAGGGCACAGGAGCAGTTCGATTTTACGGCGGCTGTGTCGGCAGGCGTGAAGTTTGTAATTATCCGTGCCGGCATACGCACGGACGAGGACACTTATTTCAGACGCAATATCGAGCAGTGCAGAAAACTCGGAATAGATTTCGGCTGTTACTGGTATGTTACGGCGACAGACATGGCGGAGCTTGACAGGCAGATAAATGCGTGCGTCAAGGCGATAGGCAATGAAAAGCCGTCATATCCCGTGTTCTGCGACATGGAGGAACAGCGTCAGATAGACAACCTCACAAGCAAGGAAAGAACCGATATGGCGCTTGAGTTCTGCGACAGGCTGAATAAGGCAGGACTTCCCTCGGGAGTGTATGCAAATCCTGCGTGGCTTGAAAGCTACTATCAGAAGGAACGTATTGTTGGGAAGCGTGATATATGGCTTGCACACTGGACCGAAAGCCCAGACTACCCGAGCGGGTATGATTACGGGCAGAAAATGTGGCAGTGGGGCATTGACAGCATCGCAGGCAAGGACGTTGACGGGGATATATGTTTTATTGACTACCCTGCAAAGACTGACTACTGGTATAAGACGCATACAAAAGCTACAGACAAGCCATCTGAGCCGGTAAAACCCGCTACACCCACGGTAAAGACATACAAGGCAGGTGACGTAGTACAGCTGTCAAATACCGCACTGTATGGCTCGTCAACCACATCACAGCCCGCAAATCATCTGACAGGCACATACTACATACATACCGCAGATGATACGGTAAACGGCAGGATTCGCATCACCACGCCGAAAGGCTGTAGTGCAGTGACAGGCTGGGTAAAAGTTGATGATATAGGCGGTAAGACTGCCGACAAGCCTACAGCAGAAATCCGCAAGGGTGATCGTGTGCAGATAAAGCAGGGAGCTACATGGTACGGCGAAACGAATCCGCTTAAGGACTGGTTGTTTGAAAAGATCTGGATAGTCACCGAAGTTGTCGGCAATCGTGCTGTACTCGGTAAGGATACAAACGATATTTTTGATATTCAGAGCCCGATTGATATTAAGTACCTCATAAAGAAGTAAAATGGCAGAATCCCCCGGCGGAGCTTGATATGGCTCTGTCGGGGGATTTTTTGTTATAAAACGTGTAAAAATCGTGTAGAGTAAAAAACAAACCGCATAAAAATGCGGTTTGAAAGAAATATGGTCGAGGTGACAAGATTTGAACTTGCGACCTCTGCGTCCCGAACGCAGCGCTCTACCAAACTGAGCCACACCTCGATATTATCCCTCTTTTTCAAGAGGGAAGAGTATTCAATTAATATTCTACGCCGTAAGTGCTGCGGTACTGCTTCATAGCGTCAAGGTACTGCTTGCCCTCGATAACACCGTTTTCAATGGCGCTGATTATGTCATTGATATTAACGATCGAGTAAACCTTTACGCCGAAATCCTTGTCGGCAGACTGTACTGCGCTTAAATCACTGTCAAGTGCTTTTTCCATACGGTCAACTGTTATTACCATTGCCGTTATATTTACATCAGCCGCACCCTTGAGCTTGGGAAGAACTTCTCTTAAAGCCTTGCCCGATGTCATTACATCTTCTATGATAACTACCTTATCGCCGTCGGCAAGCTGTTTTCCTACAAACATACCGCCTTCGCCGTGATCCTTGACCTCTTTTCTGTCGAAGCAGTAGCTTGCATCAACGCCGAACTTGTTGAACAGTGCCACACAAGCGCTTACCGAAAGGGGAATACCCTTGTAGGCAGGTCCGAACAGTACATCGGCTTCAATGCCGTTGTCGTGGATGCACTCTGCATAGAACTCACCGAGCTTTGCAAGCTGTGCGCCGGTCTTGTAGTTGCCTGTGTTTATGAAGTAAGGAGCTTTTCTGCCACTCTTGAGTGTGAACTCGCCGAATGTAAGAACTCCGCTGTCAACCATGAATTTAATAAAACTCTCTTTATACGTCATACTGTTCTCCTTCTCGGCAGTTACTCCAAAACTTAACGCTATATATTATAGCATATCAATTTTGCCTTGTCAAGCCTTTCCGGTAAAATCATCAAAAGTGAGTTTTTTAAGCTCGTCACATACTATATCGGAAATTCTGGCAAACGCTATGCGATAATTGCAGGGAAGACCGTTTTCGGCACGATTGCAGTTATAATGCCCGTCAAGGCAACGGCTGAACATATATGTACCCTCTACCGCTTCTACCACGTCATACAGCGATAATTCAGACGGCGACCTGCCAAGTTCATATCCGCCCTTAGTGCCTTTGTACGAGTTTACTATACCGGCATTTCCCAGCTTCCGAAGAATCTTCATAGCAAATGTCTGCGGCACATAGGTCTTTTCGGAAATCGCTTTTGCATCGGATCTGCCGTCATTCTTTACCATAAAATCAACTATCCTGATAGCATAGTCGGTTTCCAGAGTAATGTGCATTTCTTACTCCTTATCAGTCCAGAAAATCCTTCAGCTTCTTGCTTCTCGAAGGGTGTCTCAGCTTTCTTAAAGCCTTTGCTTCTATCTGTCTGATACGCTCTCTTGTAACGTCAAATTCTTTACCTACTTCTTCAAGAGTTCTCGGTCTGCCGTCTTCAAGACCGAATCTCAGACGAAGCACCTTTTCTTCACGGGGAGTAAGCGTACCGAGAATTTCGCTCAGCTGTTCCTTGAGAAGCGTTCTTGATGCCGCTTCTGCGGGTGCCGGTGCATCCTCATCGGGAATGAAGTCGCCTAAGTGGCTGTCTTCTTCTTCACCGATAGGGGTTTCAAGCGAAACGGGATCCTGAGATATTCTGAGTATTTCTCTTACTCTGTCAACCGTGATTCCGAGTCTGTCCGCAATTTCCTGAGGTGTAGGCTCGTGACCGTTTTCGTGCAGGAGCTGGCTTGAAACCTTCTTTACCTTTGTTATGGTTTCAACCATATGAACGGGGATTCTGATAGTTCTTGCCTGGTCTGCAATAGAACGTGTGATTGCCTGTCTTATCCACCATGTAGCGTAGGTCGAGAACTTGTATCCCTTTGTATAATCAAACTTTTCAACTGCCTTGATAAGTCCGAGATTACCTTCCTGGATAAGATCGAGGAACTGCATACCTCTGCCGACATATCTTTTTGCGATGCTTACAACAAGTCGCAGGTTTGCTTCGCTCAGACGCTTTCTTGCATACTTGTCGCCCTGTGCCATACGGGTAGCAAGCTCAATTTCTTCTTCCGCTGTCAGCAGAGGCACTCTGCCTATCTCCTTGAGATAGATTTTAACAGGGTCGTCTATAGCGATGCCTTCAGATGAAAGAGAAGACTCGAAATCGTCGCTGTCGGTAAAGTCAAGCGCACTGTCAAGGTCTTCATCCGCAGAGAAGTCATCGACGATCTCGATATTGCTGCTTTCGAAATCGTCATAGAGCTTGTTGATTTCATCGGCATCAAAGTCAAGCTCCTCAAGCACATCGGTTATCTCCTTCGTTGTGAGCTTACCGTTCTGCTTACCGTGATTAATGAGTTCGTTTATTTTGCTGTCTGCCATATTTATCGTTCCTTTCAAAACCTTCCGGTCATGATTTATTGTTTTTTATTTTGTCAGCGAATTGCCTGAGTTCGTCCTCCGACATATCCGCAACACTTTTTGATTGCTTCTTATCTCTGTATTTTATCAGCACATTCAGATAATCGTTCAGCCGTTCAACGCTGAATGGCAAATTATTGTTTTCGTGTATCAGCTTGTATATTGACGCAACTTCCTCCGCAGAATATCTATCGGCAAGCATTGAAACGTCATTTGAAAGTCCGCAGGAGATCATTGCCGTGAGATCGATAAACAGCCGTTTGTTGAACTCCGTAACAAAATCATCGGAGCTTATTTTATCGGTTATTTTTTTCAGAGCGTCGGGCGAGTGGAACAGATATGCTATGATACCCCGTTCCGCCTGTGTTTCAGCAGGATAGCGTGACGCTTCCGGATTAATCTTATCTCTGTTTACCGAGCCGTTAAGTATCGCACGGCGATTATCCTTTTCCCGTGTCTTGTTTCTCTTTGAGATAATCTGATTTACAGCTATGTCTACATTTGCACGGTTTACATCGCATTCCTGCGCTATAGTCGAAATGTACACGGCACGGTCGATGGGGCTGTTTATATTTGCTATAAAGCTGACCGCTTTTTTAAGATATTCCGATTTTCCTCCGGGTGCGGAGAGGTCAATCTCTGAGCGTATTTTTTTAAGCTCGTAATCCATTCCCGACTGACTGCCGTCAATCAGAAGCTGAAACGCCTCTTTGCCAAACTTTTTGATATATTCGTCGGGGTCTTTTGCACCCTGCATAGTCAGCACGTTTGCGGAAATTCCTACCTTGTCAAGAATATTCATCGCTCTTGCGGTAGCTTTCTGTCCTGCGGCATCGCTGTCATACGCAAGAATGACCTTCCTGAAGCCGAGATTCGCAATGTTCCTTGCGTGAGAATCCGTTATGGCTGTACCGCAGGTCGCTACGGCGTTTTTAAAGCCCGCCTGATACATTGAAATGACGTCAAGGTTTCCCTCGCACATTATCAGAACGCTCTCGCCCGCATTTTTTGCGTGGTTAAGGCTGTACAGGAATGTACTTTTATTATATACCGCAGTCGCCTTTGTATTAAGGTACTTTCTGTTATCGTCGCCACCGATGACACGGCCGGAAAAACCGACTATATTGCCTCTGACATCAATAAACGGAAACATTACCCTGTACTTGAAAAAGTCAAAGTAATTACCGCTTTTTGATGATTTTGAAAGCAGTGACGCTTCTTCCATCTCGGAATCGCTGTATCCGAGCGAATTCATATGTTTTTTCAACGAATCCCATGTATCGGGAGCATAGCCAAGACCGTATGTTCTTATCGTGTGGTCTGTTAGACCTCTGCCGTATAAGTAATCAAGGCCTTCCTTGCCGGCAGGGGAGTACAGATATTTATGAAAGAACCTACCTGCCTCACGGTTCATTTCATAAGCCCTTGTACGCCTTTTTATGCCGTTGTCGCCTTCCTCATCAGGCATTGCTATACCTGCACGCTGAGCTAAAAATTTCACACTTTCCATATAGTCGAGATGCTCATAGAGCCGTATGAAATTTATAACATCGCCTGCCGCTCCGCAGCCGAAGCAGTAAAAACTCTGCGTGGCCATATATATATGACAGGACGGTGTTTTTTCCGAGTGGAAGGGGCAGTTGCAGACATAATCCGTACCTGACTTTTTCAGTGGTACATACGATGAAATCACATCATATATATCGTTGCTTTCTTTGATATTTAAAAGAAAGTCTTCCGATAAACGCATCGTTCTTCCTTTCTTTGAAAACTGTTAATAAGACCAGCTTTTCGGAATGCAAAGTTCCTTGAAGTAGTCAACTGCAAAGTCGTCCGTCATTCCGCTTATAAAGTCGCATACCGCACGTTCAAGCCCGTATTCTTTTGCGAAGCCGACATAAAGCTCCGGCATTTTTTCGGGGGAACCGATGAAATACTTATACAGATATTCAACTATGTGGCATGCCTTGCCTTTTTCGGCGTTCGTACTCGGTGCGAAATAAACCTTGTCGAACATGAATTTCCGCAGCTCGTCATGCGCTTGTCTTGTAGCTTCATCGTATTGTATAAGATCTGTGCTGTTTGCGATTATTGATTTTATCAGAGTGGTTATTCTCTCACTTTTGCTTTTGCCAAGCACCTCTATAGGTCCTTTCGGCAAATCCTCCTGTCTTAGAACACCGCCTCTTATCGCATCCTCAATGTCGTGATTTATGTACGCTATCTTGTCGCTGAATTTTACGACCTGACCTTCAAGCGTTTTAGCGGTAGCGTTGGTGTGGCACAGGATGCCGTCGATCACTTCGCTTGTAAGATTAAGTCCCTGACCGTTCTTTTCAATCACCTCGACTACTCGCTTGCTCTGCTCGTAATGCCTGAAATGGTCGGGAACAAGCTGATCCAGCGTTCTCTCTCCGTCATGCCCGAAGGGAGTATGTCCAAGATCGTGACCGAGCGCTATAGCTTCCGTAAGATCTTCGTTTAGTCTTAACGCTCTTGCTATCGTTCTGGCAATCTGCGATACCTCAAGGGTATGCGTAAGACGTGTTCGGTAGTGGTCTGATTTCGGTATCAGAAAAACCTGCGTCTTGTGCTTGAGCCGTCTGAAAGAATTGCAGTGGATTATTCTGTCACGATCCCTTTGAAATTCCGTGCGTATATCGCACGGAGGCTCATATACCTTTCTGCCCTTCGTAGCTGTGCTTTTGCAGGCGTAGGGCGAAAGCGTAAGATTTTCAATTTCTTCGGTTACCGTGCGTGGTGATTTACCGTTATTTGAGTCCAAATATCACACGACCTTTCCGTCAACGACAAATCGAAGATGAGCAACCGTCCGGCTGTTCATCTTCCGAAATAATATACTTTAAAATATGAAAAAAGTCCTTTATTTTTTTATTTTTGTTTAAAATTCGACATATCCGCTTTTCAGCTTCTCGATTTTGACCTTGCCGTTGCACCTGTCGATAAGCTTCGCCGTAAGACTTTCTGTAAGCTCGGTTTTTACGTCGGCATAGATACATACGCTGTCTGTAAATTCTGTGTCACGGATAATCGACTCAAATTCAGGCAACACAGAATTGACTATACCGTACATAGTATAGTCACAGCTTATTTTAAGGCTGTCCGCTACCTCCATATTTACAATTTCGGAATTTGCGAGAGCCATCGACGCACCTTTTGAGTAAGCGTGGACCAGCCCTCCCGTACCGAGCAGGATCCCTCCGAAATAACGGGTCACAACGCATACGACATCTGTTATGCCGTTTTTGAAAAGAACGTCATAAATGGGCATACCCGCAGTACCGCCCGGCTCGCCGTCATCGCTGTGTCTGCCTGTATTGTTGTTGCGAAGAATGTAGGCATAGCAATTGTGGGTGGCTTTTCTGTGCATCGCTCTTATTTCGTTTATGAAGCCTATTGCTTCTTCCTCTGTTCCGGCAGGCGAAATGTATCCGATAAATTCTGATTTTTTCTCGGTAAAAGACGCTTCAGTGCGGTTCCTTATCGTTTTGTAGCTCAATATACGCCTCTGTCAGTTTTTGCTGTCTTTAAGCGACGCTCTTGTCTTTCTTACATCGGTAAGGTTAGATGTGAGAAGCTCGTCAACCCTGCTGAGCATACTTTCAACATATTTGTTGGTCGCACTTTTGATCTCTTTGGACTTTGTCTGCGCCGAGGTGAGTATCTCGTGAGCCCTGTTCTGCGCCTGCTTTGTGATAACTTCCTCGGATACCATAGCTTTCGCTTTTTCTTCGGCTTTTCTGATTATGCTTTCGGCTTCTGCCTTAGCATCGTTAATAATCACTCTGCGGTCGTTTACAAGTGCCTGTGCCTGTTTTATTTCGCCGGGGAGGTTCAGCCTTACCTGTCCGATAAAATCTCTGAACTGCTCAACGTCAATAAGGGATTTACCTCTTGTCAGGGGAACGTTCTTTGATTTGTCAAGCTCAATGTCCATTGCCTCAAGAATTTCTTCAATGCTCATTTTAATACCGTCCTTTCAAACATCTGATTTATTGTTACGAAATATAATTCGTCAGTATCTTTTCAGCCTTTCGTTTATTCTGTCAAGTATGCACTCCGGAACGAAATCGCTTATATCTCCGCCGAACATCGCTATCTGCTTTACCATACTGGATGACAGATAGGTATATTCGCTTTTTGAAGTCAGGAATATCGTTTCGGCTTTGTAGCACAGCTTTCTGTTGGCCTGTGCCATCTGGAATTCATATTCGAAGTCAGAAATAGCACGAAGACCCTTTACGATAACATCTGCGTTATGCTCGTTGAAATAGTCTATGAGAAGTCCTTCGTTGCTGTCAACTTCGACATTTCCTATGCCTTCCGCCACAACGCTTTCACGCAGGAACTGTTTTCTTTCATCTATTGTAAAACTGCACGGCTTGAGCGGATTTACCGATACAAGCACGATTACTTTATCAAACAGCTTTGACGCTCTTGAAATAATCTCAAGATGACCGTATGTTACAGGGTCAAAGCTACCGGGATATATAGCTGTTTTCATATTTTATTCCTCGTCTTCCGTCTGTGGTTTTCTGTAGAATGTAAGTGCGGTTTTGCCGTATTTTTTTGATTTTGTAATGACAAATCCGTTTATTTCTTCGGGCAATCTGCAGCCCGGTTCATGCTCGCATATTATTACGCCTGTATCCTTCATTTTCTCGGTAAGAGCCGGCAGAGAACGCTGTATAAGGCTTTTCTCATACGGCGGGTCGAGCAGGGCAATGTCGAATTTCTCTCCGGTGGTTCTTAAGAATGCGGAGTTCGGCATATTGACAATCTCGCACTGACTTTCAAAGCCGACGTGGGCTACATTCTGCTTTATGAATTTTATCGAATTCTGACTGCTGTCCACAAGATACGCTTTTTTAGCGCCCCTGCTTACAGCCTCTATTCCAAGCTGACCGGAGCCTGAAAATAAATCAAGCACAACGCTTCCTTCTGTTTCAAACTGTATAGCGCTGAATATTGCCTCTTTTACGCTGTCCTTTGTGGGACGCACATCAAGTCCTTCGGGTGCAATCAGCTTTCTGCCTCTTGCCGTTCCTGTGATTACTCTCATCTTATTTCCTTTCCTTTGTCAATCAAAAATTCTCTTTAATAAAATCGTATATTTCTATTGCTTTTTCTTCTTTAACTTTAGCTACGGATGCAATCTCATCGGGAGATGCGTCCTTGAGTGCCTGCTTTGTCTTGAAATGCTTTATCAGAGCGAGCGCCTTTGCTTCTCCTATGCCTTTGATTTTTGTCAGCTCCAGTTCATAAGTCTTTTTCTTATGCGTCTGCTGCTGGAATGAAAGCGAGAAGCGGTGAACCTCGTCCTGAATGTTTGTCATCAGCGAAAACAGCTTCCTGTTGGCATTTATCTGTATTTCTTCGCCCTGTGCCGCAATCGCTCTTGTGCGGTGCTTATCGTCCTTTACAAGTCCGTATAGCGGTATTGAAACATTCATACTGTCAAGCACCTGCTGTACAGCGTGTACATGACCCTTTCCACCGTCGAGAAGAATGAGGTCGGGCAGCGGCGCAAAGCTCTCATCGCCGTCAAGATAACGCTGTATGCGTCTTTGCAATACCTCCTGCATACACGCATAGTCGTTCTGGCCGATAACATTCTTTATTGTGAATTTCCTGTAGCCTGCCTTATACGGTCTGCCGTTGCGGTACACTATCATACCGCCGACCCTGCTGTCCTCTCCGAGATTTGATATATCATAGCTTTCGATAACTGTCGGTATCTTAGGTAAGCCCAGCAGCTTTGCAAGATCCTCCAGTGCGTTTATTTCCTTTACCGTCCTGCCGACCTTCATCGAAAGGTACTCAGAGGCGTTCTGCTTAGCTAAAAGCACCCTTGACAATCCTTCGCCCCGCTGAGCCACCGTGACAGTAACCTTATGTCCGCAAAGAGCGGAGAAGTATTCTTCGAGGATCGCACTGTCCTCCATTTCCTTGTCTATATAGATCTGTTTCGGTATCGCATCTGTCCTTGCACTGTAGTATTCGACCAGAAAATCCGAACGCATCTGACCGGGGTCATATTCGTCACCGATGAAGAAATTCATCTTGTCGGTTATTCTTCCGCCACGGTAGCACATAACAGCAATACTCGCAAGTTCAACGTTCTGAGCCAGCGCTACAACGTCAAAATCATATGTCTTGTCGGAGAATATATCCTGACCGTCCTTCATTTTCTCAATTGCGTTTATACGGTCACGGAGCTTTGCGGCTTTTTCAAACTCAAGATTTTCCGATGCTTCGTACATCTGCTCGGTAAGACGTTCTACGCTCGCCTTACTGCCGTTTTGCATATACTCTATTGCAGAGTGTATAAGGCTGTTGTATTCGTCCTGCTTTATCTTGCCGGTACAAACGCCCATACATCTTTTTATATGATAATTAAGGCACGGACGCTCTTTCCTGAAATCTCTCGGAAAGACCTTGTGACAGGACGGGAACATAAAGATCCTGTTGACCTCATCGACCGCCTGCTTTGCGGTAAATCCGCTCGTGAACGGACCGAGATACTCCGCATTCTTATCGTTGCAGTTAAGCGCATAAGAAATTCTCGGATACGGCTCTTTGGTGATTTTAATATAATTATAGCCCTTATCGTCCTTTAGCAGTATATTGTATTTGGGATTGTACTGCTTTATCAGACTGCATTCAAGAACAAGTGCGTCAAGCTCGCTCGGCGTGACAATAAAGTCGAAATCATAGATATTTTCGACCAGCTTCCTTGTCTTTGCGTTATGGCTCTCAAGCGCATGAAAATACGTTGTTACACGGTTCTTCAGGGCTTTTGCCTTACCGACGTAGATTATCCTGCCCGTCTTGTCTTTCATCAGATAGACACCGGGGGACAGCGACAGCTTATTCGATTTATCTCTTAAAAAGCCAAGTCTATCGTTCAATGGTCACACACTCCGGAAAATCAGATAAATTATCCATATAGATATTTATATTGTATCATTTTTTATGTCCGATTACAAGTAGTTTTTGAAAATATTGACGAATAACGGCGCAATGTGTTTTTACGCCTTTTTAAAAAATGCTTTGACTTTTAGAGCCGAGTGGTGTATAATAGCAAGAGATATATTTTTTATCCTGAAAAGAGAGGTTTATTTTATGAGAGCAGTAGTTGCGGTTATTGGTAAAGATACAGTAGGTATTCTCGCTAAGGTAAGTAATATCTGTGCGGAGTGCAATGCAAACGTTATGGACGTTACACAGACGATAATGCAGGATCTTTTTGCTATGACAATGCTTATTGACATAACAAAGTGTTCCGTTGATTACAACGTACTTGCAGACAAGCTGAAAGAAGCCGGAAACGATATGGGTCTTCAGATACACGTTATGCATGAAGATATTTTCAATTCGATGCACAATATATAATTACATACGGGAGAAACTAAATGTTCAATTCAAAAGATATTCTTGAAACCATCAAGATGATACAGGAAGAAAATCTTGACATCCGTACTATCACAATGGGTATCTCGCTTCTTGACTGTATCGACAGCGATATAGACAAATCCTGCGAAAAGGTATACGAGAAGATGATGCGTGTTGCGGAGCATCACGTTGAAACAGGTGAGATAATAGAAAAGCGCTACGGTATTCCGATAATCAACAAGCGTCTTTCGGTAACACCCATCTCGATGCTTGCGGCAGCCGCAAAGGGAAGCCCCGTAAAGTTCGCAAAAACTCTTCAGAGAGTAGCAGAGGGTACGGGTGTAAACTACATAGGCGGTTATTCCGCACTTGTTCAGAAGGGCTTTGCGGCAGGCGACCTTGAGCTTATAAACTCTATACCCGAAGCGCTTGCAGAAACATCAAACGTATGTTCTTCGGTCAATGTCGGCTCTACAAGAGCGGGTATCAATATGGATGCCGTTGCTCTTATGGGTAAGATTATAAAGCAGGCTTCTGAGGCAACTAAGGATAACCATTGTTTCGGTGCCGCAAAGATAGTGGTTTTCTGTAATGCCGTTGAGGATAATCCTTTTATGGCAGGTGCCTTCCACGGTGTCGGCGAGGCGGATTGCGTTCTTAATGTCGGCGTAAGCGGACCCGGCGTTGTTCGTTCGGCACTTTCCAAGATGCCTGACGCAAGCATAAGCGAAGTCGCAGAGCAGATAAAGAAAACCGCATTCAAGATTACCCGTATGGGTCAGCTTGTAGGCGCTGAGGCAAGCAAGATGCTCGGTGTACCCTTCGGTATCGTTGACCTTTCACTTGCTCCTACTCCGGCAGTAGGCGACAGTGTTGCGCATATCCTTGAGGAAATCGGTCTTGAGAGCTGCGGCGCACACGGTACAACAGCCGCACTTGCAATGCTGAACGATGCGGTAAAGAAGGGCGGCGTAATGGCGTCCTCAAGCGTAGGCGGTCTTTCAGGCGCATTTATCCCAGTATCAGAGGACGCAGGTATGATAGACGCTGTAAACCGTGGCGCATTATCAATAGAAAAACTCGAAGCCATGACAGCCGTTTGCTCTGTCGGTCTTGATATGATAGCCGTTCCCGGCGATACATCCGCCGATACGATCTCGGCAATCATCGCAGACGAAGCCGCTATAGGTATGGTAAACTCAAAGACAACCGCAGTCCGTGTAATTCCCGCAATAGGAATGAAGGAAGGCGACACGCTTGAGTTCGGCGGTCTGTTCGGAAGCGGTCCGGTAATGAAGCTCAGCAAGTTCTCCTCGTCAAAATTCATTTCAAGAGGCGGACGTATTCCCGCACCCTTACAGAGCCTTAAAAACTAACATTGAACCGCAGGACATCCTGCGGTTTTTCAATATGTCGATATTTGCATTCGACAGAAAAAAGTCTTGTCAAGGATATTATCATACAAATTTTTCAAAGTCTTTTTGGTAATAATTCGGCTTGTTTTTTGTGAATAATTGTAGTAAACTTAATTATGATTTTAGATTTATGCCTACTGAAAGGTGGTGTTCCGATGGATGTAATCAGCGAGATTATCGCTTATGAGAAGCACGCCGAAGAAATAGTTGCTCAGGCAAACAAAAAAGCCGAAGCCATTCTTTCCGATGCGGCGGCTCTCCGTGAAAAAGAACGTATCGTCTGCGAAGAAGAACGCAGTGATAAGATAAACAGCTATCACGATGAGCTTAAAAAGAGCGGAGAAGAGCATTGCTCTGCGACTGCAGCCGAGTGCAACGCTGTCATTAAGCGTCTTGACGATGAATTCTCGAAGAACAGGGATAAATGGACAGACGAGATATATAAAAATATCATTTCGGTTGAATGACAGCATAGCATAAGTATTCGGAGGTGATTTCATGTCGGCAGGTTCGGCGGCGGTCATTGCCAAAGCAAGAGCCAAGTACGGCGGGCTTCTGGGTCTTGATGAATATAAGACCTTGATCTCAAAGGCAAATGTCGGTGAGATCGTGGCTCAGTTGAAAACATACGGTGATTTCTGTGAGGATTTTTCAGCGGTTGACAATACGGTAAGGCGCAGTCAGGCTGAAAGGTTGATGGAAAAACGTCTTTTCAGAATATATGACGAGCTGAGAAAATTCTGTCCGGGCAGTAAAAACAAGTTCTATGATTTTCTGCTTATACAGGAGGAAATAAAACAGATCATCAATGCCGCAATGTATATCGGCGCAGGCGTTTACGATCTGTTCATTCCGGGCTTCCCGGGTTATCTGACGAACATCTGTTCTTACGATATTCGGGCACTTTCAAAAGCAAGAACATTTGATGAAATACTGGATGTTCTGAAGGGTACGCCGTATTATGACGTTCTTGCTCCTCTTTCCGACGGAACTAAGGCTTTTCCGCCTATTGTTTCTGTTGATTATGAGCTTACAAAATATCTTTATACGACGCTTTTTTCCCGTATAAAAAAGGATATGTCCGGCAGTGAACGCACGGAAGTAGAAAAATGTATACGCAGACGTTGCGATATGTACAATATCAAGATATGCTATCGGCTAAAGGGACTTTTCAAAATGTCAACCGAAGATGTGGTTGCGCATACTCTGCCTTTTTGCGACAGATTCGATAAAAAGACAATGGAACAGATACTGACGAAAGCCGATAACGAGCCGATACTGCCGCTTCTGCTGAAGCTCCCTTATTTCAAGGATATTAACGAGGAGCAGGCAACGGACATCGAAACGGCGGTATATACGTCAAACAAACGTTATTATGACGCAAAGCTCGCATTATCGCAGTGCGACAGCACGGTTATATATTCACTGACTGAGCTTTTGCAGATTGAAAACAGAAATTTAACAACTGTGATAGAGGGCGTAAGGTACTCGCTCGAGCCGTCACAGATAGAAAAAATGCTGATATTATAGAGCAAATATACAGCGAAAGGAATGATATAATGGCAGTTGAGAAGATGTCACTTATATCGGTCAGCGGACCTCTCAAAAAAGTCAATAAAACTCTTGTACGATGTTGCGAAACGAAATGCTTTCACATTGAGCCGTCATTTTATACAATGACCTACGGCTCCGCACATTTCAAGACGCTGAAAGACAAGGATATTTACGGCGGTCTTATGAAACGAGCGGATGTATTGTCCGTCGGGCTTGGGATAAAAAACAAAACCGTTTCGTATGACGATATACAGATGGAGGCAATCCATGACTTCGATATGTATTTCACGGAGCTTGAACAGCGTGTGATGCCTGTCATAGAGCAAAAGAACGAGCTTGAGAAATCAATAGACGAATACAGCCATGTATTAAGGCAGGTCGGAAATCTGTCGAATCTAAACGTTGATTTCAAGGATTTGTTCAGCTGTAAGCACGTCAAGATACGTTTCGGCAAATTGCCGTCGGAAAGCTATACGAAGCTCGATTTCTACAGCGAAAAAGGCTTTGTGTTTGAGCCGCTTGAAGAAAAGGACGGTTATGTCTGGGGGCTTTATTTCGCTCCGGTGGAAGAAAGCGTACAGATAGACGATATTTTCAGAAGCCTTTATTTTGAGCGGATACGTTTACCGGACTTCCTTCACGGTGACGGAGAAACAGCCGCCGCAGAGCTTAACAGACAGCTTAAGGAACTGGAAACAAAGCTGAAGGATGTAAAGGAAGAGCTTGCGGTCATAAAGAAAAATGAAGAAACGCAGTTTGAAAAGGTACGCAGCAAACTGATTTTCCTTAACAACAGCTATGAACTGAGAAGTCAGGTTTCTGTAATCAACAATAAATTCTATATGGCGGGTTTTGTCCCGACAAGAGAAGTAGAAAAGTTCAGGGAGCATCTGTCGGGCGTATCGGATATTGTTATCGAGGAAAAGAAGTATTTCGTTGACGACAGGATGAAGCCTCCGACAAAACTCAGAAACAACCGGCTGTTCAGACCGTTTGAGATGTTCGTCAATATGTACGGCTTACCGTCATACACTGGCATCGACCCGACGCCGTATGTCGCTATAACGTATATGCTGATATTCGGCATAATGTTCGGCGATCTCGGACAAGGGCTTGTAATCTCGCTTTTCGGATTTATACTCACAAAGTGGAAGAAAGCAAAGCTCGGTCCGATAATGGAGCGTATCGGCATAAGCTCGGCAATATTCGGCTGTCTTTATGGATCGGTGTTCGGAAATGAAGATATAATAAAGCCTTTCTTCCATATCGAACCGCTTTACTCTGTACTCGGAAAGCCGAACAGCATATTCCAGATCTCAACCTATCTGCTTATAGCGGCGCTTGCGATAGGTGTCATATTGATAGTGGTTTCAATGACAATGAATATCGTGCTGTCATTCAGGCGCAAGGATTATTCCTCCGCACTGTTCGGAGCAAACGGCATAACCGGTATGATATTCTATATCGCAGTCGTAGCGGCGGCAGGACTTCAACTCGGATTCGGAATTGAGATGTTCACATTGCCGTATATACTTCTTCTGGTGATACTGCCGCTCGGTGTTATGATGTTCAAAGAGCCTCTTGCACACCTTGTCGCAAACTCGATAAAACGCAACGTTGTCAATTTAAAGCATAAGACGGTTGCCGATGCGGCAATTATGGCTTCCGATACGATGAGCGAAGAATTGCTCAGAAAAACAAGAGAAGACCTCGAAAAGCTGAACGATCTGAAATTTGTCCGTGCGGTTTACGGAAAGATGCCCCGTGAAAGCTATGACAAGCTGGGATACTTTACCGACAAGGAATTTGTGTTCATTCCTATCACCGAAAACGACGATAACGTCTACGGCGTTTATTTTGTATCAAAACAGCACAGGGCAATGGTGGATGATATATTTGCAGGCCTTTATTTTGAACGTATGAAGATGCCCGCAGAGCTTACATCACCCGGAAGACCCGACCAGAACGATAAGGATAAGCCGAAGGAGAAAAAGTCTGTCGGCAACTTCATTATTGAAGGCGTCATCGAACTGTTCGAAACCTGTCTTTCATATCTTACAAACACAATGTCATTCCTCCGTGTAGGCGGATTTATCCTGAGCCACGCAGGTATGATGCTGGTCGTAGGAGTGCTGGCTGGCGACGGAGGCGTCGGTACCGTGATTGTACAGATACTCGGAAACGCTTTCGTAATCGGTATGGAGGGATTCCTTGTAGGTATTCAGGTATTAAGACTTGAATTTTATGAGATATTCGGTCGTTTCTATGTAAGCGACGGAAAGAGCTTTGAGCCGCTTAAGGCTAATTTGAATTAATTTCGGGAGGAACTGAAAAATGTTACTGTTTTTACTGCCTTTATTTGCACTGGCACTGATTATGCTACCGTTCTTTGTAATGCTTAAGAGAAGAAAAGAGGGTAAGCCCTTAAAGACAAGAAAAGCTATACTTATAAATGCCGGCTCGTTTATCGGCGTTATGGTTATGATGAGCGTATTCGTACCGCTTTTTGCATTTGCTTCGGCTGAAGGTGCTGCAGAAGCCGCACAGACAGCGCTCAGCGTAGGCGACGGACTTAAGTATCTCGGTGCGGCGCTTGCAACGGGTCTTGCAACGATCGGTACAGGTATTGCCGTAGGAGGTGCCGCTCCCGCAGCTATCGGAGCTACCGCAGAAAACGACAAGAACTTCACGAAGGCTCTTATCTTCGTTGCACTCGGCGAAGGTGTCGCTATCTACGGACTTCTGATTTCGATACTTATCCTTTATTCATAATAGCCGAAAGGTACAGAAAAATGAAATTTTTTCTTATCAGTGACAACACAGATACACAGATGGGTATGCGTCTTGCAGGGATTGAAGGCATAGTAGTAAGCCGACCCGAAGAAGTCACGGATGCACTGGAAAAAGCAAAGGCCGATAAAGACATCGGCGTTGTACTTATGACGGAAAAGCTCATCAATATGTGTAAGCAGACAGTGTATGATATGAAACTGAACAGCACAAAGCCGCTGATAGTGGAGATACCAGACCGACACGGAACATCGGATATAAGCAAATCCATTGACGGCTATGTGCGTGATGCAATAGGACTGAAATTATAATTAATCAGAAGGGAGCAGCTGTATGCCGGAAGTTCAGGACAGAATAGAAAAGCTGGGCAATTCAATTCTTTCCGACGCTCAGAAAAAAGCGGAAGAAATAATCAGCAAGGCACAGCAGCAGGCTGACGAGCTGACAGAGCAGGCGAGAGAGCAGTACAGACGCAGTGAAGAAAACGAGGTCGCACTGGACAGACAGAAGACCCATACTCTTTACGCAAAGGAATTATCAAAGAGCGACTTTGCCGCACATAAGTCGGTGCTTGCTCACAGGTGCGGGCTTGTAGACAGCTTGTTTGAAGATATTAAGAATAAACTTGAAGAATTTGCAAAGAGCGATAAATATAACGACTTTATGACCGCTCTTGCCGAAAAAGCAGACAAAGAGCAGGCTTTCAGCAAAGACTGCGTGATAAATGTCGGCAGAAACGATAAACAGCTTGCCGATGATATAGCGCAGAAGTACGGCATCGGTGTTGCTGTTGACCGTAATATCGAGCTTGGCGGATTGTCTGTTTACTATCCGTCAGAAAATATATATATCGACTATACGCTTGACCTTGCTTTAGAACAGGAGCGAAAGGCTTTTGTGGCAGGTCACGGCGAACTGTCACTATAACGGGAGGAGTTGCAATGAACTGTATTTATGCGATTAACGGACCCGTTGTAAAGGTCAGGGATACAAAATCATTCTCAATGCGTGAGATGGTAATGGTCGGTAAGAGCAAGCTCATAGGAGAGGTAATCGGCGTAACCGATGAAATGACAACGATTCAGGTTTACGAGGGTACGGCAGGACTTATGCCGGGCGACCCCGTAGAGCCTACAGGAACACCTATGAGCGCAACACTCGGACCGGGCATAATATCCAATATTTATGACGGTATCCAGCGTCCGCTTAAAGCTATGACGGCTCTCAGCGGTGTATATGTTACTGAGGGCAGTGCAATAGCCGCACTCGATGAAGAACGTGAATTTGATGTTACTGTGACTGTAAAGGTCGGCGATAAACTGCACGGCGGAGATATATATGCGCAGTGTCCCGAAACGCCGCTTATTACACACAGATGTATGGTACCTCCTTATACTGAGGGTACAGTAGAATATGTTGCGCCTGACGGCAAGTATAAGGTCAACGATGTGATAGTAAAACTAAGGATAGACGAAGAAACGGTGCAGGAGCTTACCCTTGTACAGAAGTGGTCTATCAGAACGCCAAGACCTATAAATAAGCGTCTGCCGATCTCAAAGCCGCTTATTACCGGACAGCGTATAATAGATACCGTGTTACCGCTTGCAAAGGGCGGTACAGCCGCTATACCCGGCGGTTTCGGTACAGGTAAGACAATGACTCAGCATCAGCTTGCTAAGTGGTGCGATGCGGATATTATCGTGTATATCGGTTGCGGTGAGCGTGGCAACGAGATGACTCAGGTACTTGAGGAATTCTCTGAACTTATCGACCCGAAGTCGAACCGTCCGCTGACGGACAGAACGGTGCTTATTGCGAATACTTCAAATATGCCCGTAGCCGCCCGTGAAGCATCTATCTATACGGGTATCACGCTTGCCGAGTATTATCGTGATATGGGTTATCATATTGCTATAATGGCGGATTCGACATCACGCTGGGCAGAGGCACTGCGTGAAATTTCCGGACGACTTGAAGAAATGCCTGCTGAAGAAGGCTTCCCGGCATATCTTCCGTCAAGACTTTCCGAATTCTACGAGCGTGCAGGTTATGTCGAAACGATGAATGGCAGAGAGGGCAGTGTTACGATTATCGGCGCCGTATCTCCGCAGGGATCGGACTTCTCTGAGCCTGTAACGCAGAATACAAAGCGTTTTGTCCGTTGCTTCTGGGCGCTCGACAAGAATCTTGCTTATGCAAGACACTATCCGGCTATCAACTGGAATATGAGCTATTCGGAGTACAGCGACGATTTAGCCGAGTATTACAACGAACACGTCGGCGAAGAATTCTGCCGCTACAGACAGGAAATATCGACCTTGCTGGTTGAAGAGAACAACCTTATGGAGATAGTAAAGCTGATTGGTGCGGATGTTCTGCCTGACGACCAGAAGCTGATAATAGAAATCGCCCGTGTTATAAGAGTAGGCTTCTTACAGCAGAACGCTTTCCATAAGGACGATACATTTGTTCCGCTCGAAAAGCAGAAGCTGATGATGAAAGCGATCTTACTTCTTTATCACAACTCGCTGAACGCTATAAACGGCGGTAAGCCGATATCGGAGATTATCTCATACGGTTTCTTCGATAAACTGATAAAGATGAAGTACGATATACCTAACGACAAGCTCGAAATGTTTGACGAATATTTTGATATGATAAACAGCAAGTTTGCCGATGATTAAACCCGATAGGAGATTATTTTATGATTCAATATGCAGGACTGAGTGAAATAAACGGACCGCTTGTCTGCCTTGAGGGTGCCAAAGGTGTTTCTTATGATGAGATAGCAGAGATAAAGCTGGAGGACGGCACAAAGCGTTTAGGCCGTGTCGTTGAAATGCAGGGCGATAAAGTCGTCTTGCAGGTGTTTGAGGGTACAAACGGCATCTCGCTCACAAATACAAAAATCAGCTTTACGGGAAAGCCGCTTGAGATTCCGCTTTCTACCGAAATGCTCGGCAGAACGTTCAACGGCGCAGGCAAGCCGATTGACGGACTTGGCGAAGTCTTTCCGCAGAAATACGGCGATATAAACGGCCGTGCATTGAACCCCGTTGCACGTTCTTATCCCAGAAACTATATACACACGGGTATTTCCTCAATAGACGCACTTATGACGCTTATCAGAGGTCAGAAACTGCCTATATTCTCAGGCTCCGGTCTGTCGCATAACAAGCTGGCGGTGCAGATAGTAAAGCAGGCTAAGATTGCCGACAGCGAGGGAAAGGACTTTGCGGTTGTATTTGCCGCAATGGGCGTTCAGAATGATGTTGCGGAGTATTTCAGACGTTCCTTTGAGGAAACCGGTGTTATACAGCGTGTTTGTATGTTCCTTAATCTCTCGAACGATCCTATCATAGAGCGTATCCTGACACCCAGATGTGCGCTTACTGTGGCGGAATATCTTGCGTTTGAGAAGAATATGCACATACTTGTTATCATGACCGACCTTACCTCATACTGTGAGGCTCTGCGTGAGTTCTCTTCATCAAAGGGAGAGATTCCCGGAAGAAAGGGTTATCCCGGTTATCTTTATTCTGACCTTGCCTCTATGTATGAAAGAGCAGGCGTAGTAGAGGGCAGTACAGGCTCTGTTACGCAGATACCGATACTTACAATGCCTAACGATGATATTACACACCCTATCCCCGACCTTACGGCATATATCACGGAGGGTCAGATAGTGTTTGACAGAAATCTTGACCAGACAGGAATTTATCCCGGACTTTCCGTATTGCTTTCGCTGTCACGTCTTATGAAGGACGGCATAGGAGAACAGTACACAAGAGCGGATCACGCCGATGTTTCAAACCAGCTTTTTGCTTGCTATGCAAGAGTGCAGGATGCAAGAGCGCTTGCATCGGTTATCGGTGAAGACGAACTTTCCGCATCGGATAAGGCGATTATGAAGTTCGGCACGATGTTTGAAAAGTACTTTCTCAATCAGGGCTTCGATGAGAATCGTTCTATGGACGAAACGCTGGATCTTGCTTGGGATCTGCTTTCGCTTCTTCCCGCAAGTGAACTTGACCGTGTAAACGAACAGCTTATAAAAGAACATTATCACCCCGAAAATGCTAAGAGATTTGTATAACAGTTACTATATGAAAGGCAGGTGAGTGTATGGCTGAACAGGTTTTCCCGACCAAAGGCAATCTTATCAAGGCTAAACGTTCTTTACAGCAGGCAAAGCAGGGTTTTGAGCTTATGGACAGAAAGCGTAACGTTCTGATAAGAGAAATGGTGGCGCTGACCGATAAATCAAAGCTGGTGCGAGGAAATATCGAGCAGACCTATGAAAAGGCTTATGCCGCCTTACAGAAGGCTAACATTACGCTTGGCTCGGTATCAACGCTGACACAGTTTGTACCTGAAGAAACCGATCTTAAAATATCGTTCAGAAGCGTTATGGGCGTTGAGCTTCCTACAGTTGAGCTTCCCGATAAGCCTATAGTGCCGCAGTATGATATTGCAATGACAAATTCATATCTTGACAACGCTTATATCTGCTTTAATGAAACAAAAAAGCTGACAGTCGTACTCGCCGAGATTGAAAACAGTATATACAGGCTCGCCGTTGCTATAAAAAAGACGCAGAAACGTGCCAACGCACTGAAAAATATAATTATTCCGAAGTACGAGGCACAGGTAAGATTTATCTCAAACTCTCTTGAAGAAAAGGAACGTGAGGAATTCTCACGTCAGAAGGTTATCAAGAGCACCAAGATAAAGAAAGAGCAGGCGCAGAAGGAAAAAGAACAGGCAAAAACCGAATAAATAAAAGCCGCACAGAATGGTCATCCATCTGTGCGGCTTTGCATTTATATCTGATTAATTATACCTCAACAAAAATTGCACCGCTTGCGGGAACGGTAACTGCATCTGCCTTTACAGAGCCGTTTTCGCCGAGCGTGTAAATAGCTGTTCCGCCCTTTGCGTAATCTGCATTGACAGTTACGGCCTTATCGGACGGATTGATGAACACATAAACCGTCTGATTGTCGCTGCTTCTCTTGTATACCAGCGGATAACCGTCACTGCTGACAAACTCAAAGGCTGAGAGATTGTGAAGAGCGGGATTATCGTTTCTGACTTTTATCAGCTTCTTTACCTCATTGTAAAGTGATTTGTCATCGAGCATCTGCTTTTCGACAGTAGGTCTGTCGGGTGCGTCATCCTGCTTTATATAAAGCTGTGACTTGTCCGCAGTTGAAAATCCGTCATTTGCGGTGCTGTCCCACTGCATAGGACTTCTTGAGCCGGTGCGGTTATAGCCGCCCTCTACCGATACAAGACCCTCGACATAGCGTAAGCCTATCTCATCGCCGTAGTATACAAACGGTGCGCCGGGCATTGTGAGAAGGAAAGCAAAACAGCATTTCAGCTCGTCCTCATCCCTGCCTCTTGCAAGTCTGTCCATATCGTGATTGCCTGACGGAATGCAGATAAGTCCGCCGCCTGTCGTTGCCTTTTCGTGATAGCCGTTGTACTGCTCGGCAAATATTGCGGGAGTACCTTTGCCCCTCTTTGAAAAGAACGGTTCGGCACTTCTGAACATCGAGTTGTAGCCCTCAGGACCGAAGTGCAGTAAGAAGTCCATATCAAAGCCGCCCTGCAGCGAATATTGCGGCTCGCCCCACTCAGATACCATAGCGGCTTCGGGATATTCGCTCTTAAGATAACCCGTTATATCCTGCCATAGCTTGATTGTTTCTTTATATTCGGGATCGCATTTTACAAGCGAGCCTGCCATATCCACTCTGAAACCGTCACAGCCCATGTCAAGCCAGAACTTCATAACATCCTTGATTGCGGCTCTTGTTGCCATAGGTCCGGGATCTGTAGGCTTTTGCTGATAAGCATACTTAGGCTCGGCATAGCCGTAGTTCAGCGCAGGCTGAGATGAGAAGAAGTTGACTGCGGCACTGCCGTCACGGTCCGATATGCCTCTTATACAGTTAAGGCCCTCCGGTTGTTCCCATATATTGCTTGTCCAGATATATCTGTCGGTATACTCGTTGCTTTCGGGGAGCATCGACTTTTTGAACCATTCATGCTCTACCGAAGTGTGACCGGGTACAAGGTCAAGAAGAATGTGCATCCCACGCTTATGGCACTCATCGAAAAGTCGCTTTAAATCATCGTTTGTTCCGTATCTTGCGGCGGCTTTTTTATAGTCCCTTACATCATAGCCCGCATCACCGAATGGCGAATCAAAGCAGGGGTTCATCCATATTGCGTTGAAGCCTGTTTCCTTGATATAGTCCAGCTTTTCGATTATACCCTGAAAATCTCCGATACCGTCACCGTTTGTATCATTGAAGGATTGCGGGTATATCTCGTAAAAAATTGCATTTTCCAACCACTTAGCCATAAAATACCTCCTGTTTGTCGAAATTGTAAATTGATTGACATCGTTTACATACTGGTATTATAAACTAAGACGGCGGAAAATGCAAGTGCTATTTCATGAAAAATACATAAAAGAGTACCAGAATCAGCTTGTAGTCGGCGTGGTCACGCCATAAGATAAATGCTACAGCGGCAACCTTCATCAAGTCGTCGTCCTTCATCAGCTTGCCTATAATATCCATATCGGTACTGCGGGCTGAATTTCAGTTTGGTTTTTGCCCGCCCTTCTCCTGCATACGACCGCCGCTTTGACAGCGGCATCGTTCACATCCGCAGGTTTTTCCGCTTTTATCTTGGTTGTTATTATGGTTATGTATCTTTGCGGTGAAGTCGGGCGCAGGTCGGGAGTCTGAAACAGACTTAGAAAGATCTTCTATCTTTTTATCCGCTTCCTCTTCACTCATAAAAGTGCTTTCAAAGCTGCGCAGTATTTCGTCTACAGTGTGATTTTCGGTTTTGTCGGAAATCACGGAATCGGCAGTATTATCAGACTTATCGCCGTAGATTTCAGCGTTGCTTGCTTCATCATCTGTGCTGCCGGCTGATGAATTTTGCTGTTTATCGTCAGTATCGCATTTATCCGTGTTTTCGTCAGATTTTTCTTCATTTACGGGAATATTTGTTTCGGCTTCTTCGCTTTCTTTATTTTCATCTTCAGTGTCAGAAGCCGTAATCTCGCTTTCGGCTTCGGTAATTTTCACCTGCACTGTTGCGATTTTTGCCGTATCGGGCTTTATTGTTTCGTTCACGTTTTCTACTGTTTGCGTTGGAAGGCGTGATATTGCCGCAGCGATATTTTCGGTTTTCGGAATTTCTTCTTTCGGTTCATCTGCATCGTAACTGAGCTTTGCTTTTTCGGCTGTTCTTATTGCCGCCTCGGCATATTCTTTTTGCAAACGCTCAAATTCGGCTTTTGACATTCTTATATTACTCCATTCCATAAATTTACTCCTTTTCATAGTAGATTATCAAACAGACCGCTGTCTTTAAGATAGGGAAGCAGTGAAATCAGCCTGAAAAGCTTTACCGCCGTATCTATTTTTGCCCTGTTTTCTTCTCTTAGGTGAGGCTTCAGAGCAAGCAGAAGACCTGTATTTCTGTCCTGCTCGCTCATCTTTGACATTATCTCGCCTATCTTCATAAACATATCTATGTTTATTCCGCCGAAAATATCATCGCTGTCGGTATCGGTTGTGAATTTTTCCTCGTTTTCCGTACCGCTTGTTTCTTCTGAGGTTGAATTGTCATTTTTATTATCGGACAGCATCGCTTTAAGAATATCATCTATCTCACTCATACTGCCCTCCGTCTATTACTGATTTTTCATAGATTTTTTCAGTTCCTGCGCCTGTGCGGATTTCATCATTTTTTTGATAAGCTCAGGGTTTCCGAGTATGCTTTTAAGCTTTTTTGCGTCTTTTTCCGGCATTTTTTCGAGTGCTATCGAAATATCGCCCTTCTGCATTGCTTCTTTAAGACGCTGTGGTGTGATGCCGAGTTTGCTGCTGACCGCCTCAAGCATTGAATCAACGTTGTTATTCATAACTGCCTCCTGAAATTATATTGTCAATGCGGAAAATATATTCCCGTTAAGACTGCCCTAAAACCGTATCTGATGAACTTTTTGCTAAAATCAACGATAAAAGGATATTTACGTTATATTCAGTTCATATTTTTTTGTAAAAATATACAAAAGGTTGTTTTTGTTTTGTGTAGAATTTCTAAAAATACGGATACTAATCTTTTCTTTTTACACATTATGTGTTATAATAACCTAGTGGGCAATAAAAGCCGTATCGGGCTTGCCCGACTGAAAGGATAGAAATTATGAAAATTGTAGTAGTATCCGATTCGCACAAGGAATTTCATAAGCTGAATTCGGTGGTTGAGAATAATCTTGACGCCGACGCTTTTATACATCTGGGTGACGGCGAACACGAATTCAACGATGTAAGGAATCTTCACCCCGAAAAGAGCTTTTTATTCGTAAAGGGAAACTGTGACTTTGCCGACAACAAAACGATAAGAATCGCAAATGCAAAGGGCATCAAGATACTTTGCGTGCACGGCCACGAGCATCATGTGCATCAGGGACTTGATACGCTTATCGCTGTTGCCAAGCAGAACGGCTGTAAGATAGCTCTTTACGGTCATACTCACCTTTACCGTACCGAGCTTATCGACGGTATATACGTTATGAATCCCGGAAGCATTGATTCTCCGAGAGATAAACGTCCGCCGTCATACGGTATAATCACCATAGATGATAACAAGAAAATCACAATGAACATAGTTGCACTTGATTACCATGCAGATAAGCAGTAATATAGCCGGCTGTCCTTTATTGACGTTTGACACCTTACCGTCAACCAACACCTATCTTAAGGAACACGCCGACGAGCTTCCCGACAGAACGGTAGTGACAGCAGACCTGCAAAGCTGCGGTAAGGGCAGAATCGGCAACACATGGCTTGCTACCCGTGATATGCTCCCTGTTTCAATGCTTATAAAGGCACCGGATAACGCACACGATCTTACGGTTATATGTGCGGTAGCGGTTTGCCGTGCGATTGAACGGCTGAGCGGTATCAAAGCAGGCATAAAGTGGACAAACGATATAATCTGCTCTGAACGCAAGGTATGTGGTATTTTATGCGAAAGCACCTTAAAAAGTTCCTGTAACGGAGCAATTTACAACAATGTCATCTGCGGAATGGGGCTGAACGTAAATCAGGATGCGGATTTTTTTGAAAAAAGCGGTCTTGTGAATGCGGCATCCCTTTACACGCTGACGGGCAACAAATACGATAAAATGCTTGCGGCGGAGTATATAGTGGACGAGCTGACACGGCTCATTGACGAGGATTTTTCTACAGTTATAAACGAGTATTCGCAAAGATGCGTAACGCTCGGAAAAACAGTGAAACTGGTGCAGAACAATACAGAAACAACTGCATTTGCTAAGGCTATCGCCCCTGACGGTTGTCTTATCTGCGAGAACGAGAACGGTGAATTTACAGTCAACTCGGGTCTTGTCAGAGTGAGAGGTGTCGGAGGTGAATACGTCTGACGCTTAACCGAAAGGAGTTCATATGGCAGAAAATTTGTACATACCCGAGATCAGCGGTCCGCTCAGGAGCTTTATGCTGAAGGTCCCCGAGGAAATTCAGCAGGCAAGCGGTATAAGAGTAATGGGCAAGCTGATAAAATCTATAGTATTTACAACAGATATATGTATAATCAGAAATGTAAATGCTGATGCGGTAATAGCGGTTTATCCGTTTACGCCACAGCCGATAATCACACAGGCAATTATGAGTGCCGCTGATATACCTGTTTTTACGGGTGTCGGCGGAGGACTGACGCAGGGCAAGAGAGTAGTCAATCTTTCGATGCACGCAGAGTTTCAGGGTGCTATCGGTGTTGTAGTAAATGCGCCGACATCGAATGATGTTGTGCGTCAGGTATGCGACACTATTGATATTCCCGTAGTTGTTACGGTTATTTCGGAACACGAGGATATTGAAAGCAGGCTTGAGGCAGGCGCAAAGATATTCAATGTATCCGCCGCAGGCAAGACAACAAATGTTGTAAGAGAAATACGCAAGCGTCACCCCGACATTCCGATAATCGCAACGGGAGGACCTACAAGCGAGTCGATCCTTGCGACTATTGAAGCCGGTGCGAATGCTATAACCTGGACGCCGCCCACCAACGGCGAGGTGTTCCGTGATATAATGAATGCCTACAGAGAAGGCAAACCCCACCCCTAACGGCAATGTGCCGTTTCAAATTCCGCCTTTGAAATTGTCTGAGTTATTCGCAGGACGGCGAAACGGCGGGGTTACACAAAGCAATGGGCAATATGATAGGTCGGTTACGGCGGCAATGTGCCGTTTCAAATTCCGCCTGTGGCTGAAAGCCACTGTAAATTCCGCCTTTGGAATTGTCTGAGCAATTCTCAGAATATCGAAACGGCGGGACTAAACAAAGCAGTAATTAATAGATAAGCGGTTACGGCGACAAGCTGTGACCGCTATTTATATCATTGTTAAGTTTAGCGAAGCAGTGTATGGCTCGTGGAGCAGTACGCTTACGGTTAAGACGAAGAAGTAAGCGGTTAAACTGAATATAAAAACGGGCATTTATTACTGATATATAAGGTTATCCGAAAACGAGAGTTTTTTTATAAAAGTAATGCAATTCTGTTTCAGTTGTGGTATAATTATAAAGAATAATCTAAAACAAATAATGCGGATAAAAACGGAGCAGATATGAATTATAATATAAATCTCGGCGGCTGGAACAGCATTTTTGCTGTACCGTCCGATGTGGTGGATAAATACATAAAGATAGCAAGCGGAAGTAACATCAAGGTGCTTTTGTATTTTTTAAGGCACTGCGGTGAACTTCTCAACGATGAAATTATAGCAACAGCACTTTCTATGAACGAGGAAGATGTCAAGGACGCACTTTCGTTCTGGGTGCAGGTGGGGCTTCTTACAATGAGCGATGGTGTTTATTCTCCTATGCAGGCTGTACCCGAAGCCGCAAGACCGCAGGAAAGAGAGCCGGTAGTGAGCGGTGTGTCTGCAAACGTAACAGTGCCGTCGGGCGTTACGGCGAAAGATGCCGAATTTGCCGCAGTCAAGGCGGCAGCACTTCGTTCTCCGGAATTTTCACCTGCCGAAATTGCGGATACGATAAAAAGTGACGATAAGATCGACTTTCTTTTCAAGACCTGCGAAACACTTTACGGCAGACCGCTGAAACATACGGAGCAGAATGCAATTATCACGATAACGGAGCATATCGGGCTTCCTGCCGAGGTTGTACTTATGATGGTCGATTACTGCTTTTCGATAAACAAATCATCGCCTGCATATCTCAAAGAAACGGCGATGAACTGGATGGAAAACGGCATAACCGACCTTGCCTCCGCTGAAAGACAGATTTCAATGCTGCAAGCGAAAAATGTTGCCGAAAGCTCGGTCAAGTCAATGTTCGGGTTAAACAGGGCGCTTACGCAAAAGGAAAAAGACTTCGTGAATCTTTGGTTCAACGTGTGGAATTTCGACTCTGAAATGGTAAAACTTGCCTACGAAATAAATGTCAACGCAAAGGGGCAGTTTGCATTCCCGTATATCAGCAAGATACTTGAAAACTGGCATTCAAAGGGCATAACTACAGCAGAACAGGTAAATGACGAAAATATTAAGCGACAGGAACAGCAGAGCAGTAACTCCTCATTTGACGTTAATAAAATAGATGAGCTGTTGTTACAGGATTACGAATAAAGGAGAAACGACCGATGGCATATCCTTCCGAATACTATACAAAAGCGCAGGAGATAATTGACAAAAGACGTTTTGACAATTCTTTGAAGGCGGAAAAACGTCTGCGTGAGGTAAGAAGCAAGATACCCGAAATAGTTGAGATTGACAGCAAGCTCAGTAAAACTATTGATGAGCTTGTGAAGATAATCCTTTCGGATAAACCTGACAAAAAGCAGCTTATAGAGCAGGTTAAGGAAGAAAATCTTGCTTTACAGGAGCGTATGAAAGAGTTGCTCAGAAAAAACGGTTATGCTGTCGATTATCTTGACCCGATATACACCTGCAGGAAATGTCACGATACCGGTAACGGCGACGGTGGAAGATGCTCGTGCTTCAATGACGCTCTCAGAACTGTGGCGGCACAGGAACTCAGCAAAAGTCTGCCGATGGGGCTTACCTGCTTTGAGAGCTTTGATTTATCGCTGTACAGCGATACGGTGACACCCGGAATGAACACCAAACGTTCTCCCCGTGAAATGATGACGCAGAACTATGAGTACTGCAAGGAATATGCGGAATATTTCCGTGTGCCGAATGAAAGCATTTTTATGACGGGCGGAACGGGGCTCGGAAAAACTCATCTTTCGTTATCAATAGCAAAAAAAGTAATAGAAAAGAATTATTCCGTTGTTTACGGCTCTGTGCCGGACTTACTGAGAAGAATAGAGAACGCTCACTTCAACAAATCGGAAGATGAAACAGAGGTTATTAACACTCTTAAGGAATGCGACCTGCTTTTGCTGGACGATCTGGGGGCGGAATTTGAATCCACTTTCTATGTGTCGTGCCTTTATGAGCTTATCAACAGCAGAACCGGTTACGGTAAACCTACAATAGTTAACACAAATCTTTCGGCTGCGGAACTGAAAAAGCGTTATTCCGACAGAATAGTATCACGTCTTTATTCGATGAAAACGCTTGTTTTCAGCGGTGAGGACATACGCATGAAATTAAAGAAGAAAAAGTGACAGCTAAAGTATAACCACAGACAGCAGTAACAGCTTTAATAAGGGGTGTATTATGAACAGAGGTTTTGCGGTATTTATTATACTGGCTTTGATTTCGGTTATTTTATCCTACGTCATACCTGATAATTCGAAGAGGGGATTTACCAACGCTTTGTCATCATATATGATAGCTGATGAAGAAAACAAGCTGAATTATGATGATACAAGAGAACATCTGAGGATGCCGTCAGAGCTTCCTTTTGAGTATTCTTTTGATAATAAGGAATTCAACAATGGGTTTGAGTATGAATTAAACCCGAACATTCATTCGGGATATTATCACAAGCCGCAGACACTGAAATTTGACAGCAGTGACACGATATGGTACACCACAGACGGAACATTGCCTGAAAAGAACAAAACCGCTTATCTCTATGACGATGAAAAGGGCATAAGGCTTGATACCGGCGTGACAAATATATGCGTCAGGGCAGAGAAGGACGGCAAAATGAGCCGTGTATATGTCGGCTCTTATGTGATACTCGGCTCGACGGAAGACGCATTTTACGGTTACGGATATAATTCGCTTGACAAATACGACCGATATATCTACAGAAGTCTTTACAAGGCTATGAGTAACTATGAAACGAAGTTTGACGTGCCGTTCACCAATGTTTCATATCAGAGACTGTACCGAATATTCATGTGCGTAAACTATGATAATCCTCTTCTTATTCAGGCACCTCTTTCTTTTGTCAGCTGGAGCGGCAATAAGAAAGATGTCAGCTCTATAAAGCTGATTTATGATTTTTCAAAAGAAGCAAGTGAATATCATGTTGAAAAGACAAAGAAAAGGGCAGAGGAAATACTGAATACCGCCGATGGCTCGGAATCTCTTTTTGATTATCTTCTTACAATACATGACGAGATTCTGAAAAATGCCGAATACGACTATACGCTGGAAAGCGACGGAGCATATGAGGTTTTCGGCGTTCTTACGGCAGGAAGCGGAGTGTGCGAATCATATTCAAGAGCGTATCAGTATCTTTGCCAGTGCATAGGTGTTGACAATCTGCTGGTTGTCGGAACAAGCAATGACGAACCGCATATGTGGAATATGGTTATGCTCGGCGGAGAGTGGTATCATGCTGATTTCACATGGGATGACGGTGATGGCAACGAAATAGGGTACTATTATTTTGCGTTCAACGACAAGAATCTGAAGGATTACGGAGAGCGGACGATCTCGCCGGAGTTTAATGAGAACAGACCTATACTTGATATGTACAACGATTCTAACTATTATCCGATACCTGCGGCGAGAGGAACGGAATATTCTGTTTCAAATATGCTTTTATATTAATGTGATTGATGTTATTAAGGATGTGATTGATTGAAAAAGAGTGTTTTTAATATAATTGCCGTGATTATTTGTGCAGCCGTATTTATATCATGCGTCAGCGGCTGTTCAGTCAGCGAAAAGGATAAGAACAACAAGGAACACAGCTTTTCCGAGATGAAGACGGACGGTGAGCTTGCATATAACAGCAAGGGAGAGTTTTCAGTCAATCTGTCGGTCGATAATATAACTCTGTCGGACAAAACCGGAATAAATGATGTAAAGGTGTTTTATTCTGTTATAAACAGCGATAAGCTGACGGATATAGACGCATCTGATGCAGTGAAGCTGAATGACAGCGAATATAAGGCTGTGTATGCAAAGGTTTCGGCGGTATCGCTGAATTCCGGGCATTCTGCTACGGTTTCGTTCAACGACAGCTCTTTCAGTCGGAATAGGCCGGATTGCTTTTTTATCGTATTTGATAAAAGCACAAATGAAACCGGGCGGTATCTTGTGTCGATGATACCTGTAAGATACCCCGCTTATTCGGCGGTAAGCGACACGACACAGATACGTTCTGAGAGCAGTGCCAACAGGTTCAAGCTGACGCTTGACAAGAGCAGTTTTGCAAACGGAATAAACGCTGACGATATTGTGCTGTCGGGCGGTTTTGAAGGCTGCAAGGTAAGCGAAATCGAAAGAACGGGAGATAATACGTTATCTCTTGTTATAAGCACCGATAACGGCTATAAGTCGGGTGAGAACGGATGTATCACTATAAAGCGCAGTGCGATAGCTGATGCCGCCGTTGACGTATCTGCGACAGTAAGCATCGTTTCACCGTCAGTAGTATTTTCATCTGCTGACTTTGAAGCGTCTACAAATTACGCCAGAATAACCGTATCGCTTGTTGACTGTTCGTTCAGTGACAGTGTATCAGTGTCAATGCTCGGGTGCGATAACGGCAATGTTGAGATAACACGTTTTGATCGTGTATCGGCAAGTGAGGGTGTGCTGTATCTGTCATTTGACACGGAAACACCTGCAAAGGCAATCGAACTGATTTCGGGATGCACGTTTACGATAAAGGATACCGCACTGAGCATAAATTATCCGCTGCATTTCAATGTCAATCCTGAAAACCCTGACGTAAGTGCTACAATTACGGAAGTTAAGGAAAACGGCTCAGATTTCAGCGTTACGGCACAGCTTGGCGTTGTTGACGGCTCGTTCAATGTAATAAGCAAGAACAGCTTTATATTCAGCGGGGACTATTCAAAGGCGGTAATAACGTCAATTACGGCGCAGGATAATTCCGCTACAGTATGCTTTGACATACCCAGAACATCTTCTGCCGGCAACGCTGAACTTTACGGTACGCTGGGTCTTAAATCCGGTGCGGTCGTAAGCAGGTGGGGAACTCAGACGGGTATATCATCTTTTCCTCTTTATTATAGCTATTCGGAGAGCAACAACAGCAAGATTGTAATTCCAGATGCGCAAAAGCTGAATAAGGTATGCGAGGCGCTCAGTGAGTATATTGGTTTTACCGGAGTGAGTGGGAATGCTTCGCTTGAAGATCTTGCCGGCTATAAGATCGGCGACGCAAATTTCGGACAGATTTTCTTTGAACAGTGCGAAAAGTACAACGGTGTTTACGGGCTTATAAACAAGACGGATAAGCTTGTGAAATCCGATCGTATCTCGGCAGGTACTCAGAATGTCGAATATGTATTCGCTGTTGAAAGATATATGAATGACATAAAGGCACTTCATTCTCTGATAAAGCCTGTCAGCGACAGCCTTGCGAGATTGTTTGCCGTATATGAGAGTATGAATGCGACTAAAGATAAGCAGGAACTTGAGGCACTTACCTCTGAGGCGGATGAACTTATCGGAAAAATCACTTCTGTTTATTCTACGAAAATCAAGGGTATATCGTATTCTGAAAGGCTTGACAGGGTGACAAAGGAATATTGCGGCGGTGCATTGACAGCATTTGATAGCATCTGTGACGATATATATAACTGGTATCCGCAGAGCGTCAATGACAAGAAAATGTTCAGGGCTATGTCGCAGAGCGTTATTGTGAATGCGGCGGCGATACAGTTTATTTCGGTTGCGGGAAGCGAGGATAAGTCGGGAGCATACGCATCGTTATCTGATGATATTTCAAAGCTGTACCGATACACAGATTCTAATCAGGTAGAGGAGATAGATAACGGCGACGGCGTGTTATGCACCACGCTTGACAGAACCTTCAGACTTCAGAAGGTCAATTCGGCACTTCATAACGCTGTCAATGAAATATCGCTCTCAGAAATCAGCCAGCTTGAGAATATGCTCGAAAAGGACAGCACATTGGAAAGTGAGCTTACAAAAGTCGGTTTTGACGTATCGCCCGTAAGGTATATTGTCTGCTCTGACAGTGATATTACAAGCAGATCACAGGCGGAGCAGGGCAGACGTGCATATTCGTTTGTAAGACGTGCCACGCTTTACGATCTGACCTCATCGCAGACGGTGAGCGAAAAGGAATATTGCAATTATTACTACAGTATCGAAATCGGCGAGGACGGAACACCCGTTGCAGTGCCTTATGTAAATGTGTATTACCGGCTTTATACACTGAAGTGAGAGTGCAGAATCTATGAGCAAAAATGTGATAAATACAGAGCGACTGACTTTAAGACCCGTTTTAACCCAGGACACAGACGAAATTCATAAGTATGCAGGCGATAAAAGCATTGATATGATGCTTTTTCTGCCTAATGATACTGTGGAACAGACAGCTGAATTTGTCAGAAATGCGGTTTTACGGTGGGCGGATGAAAAACCGTCCGTTATGGAATTTGTGATGCTATATGACGGCAGAATCATCGGCGGTATCGGTCTTGAAGCGGTGGACGAAGTAACTTATGAAATAGGTTGGGTAATCAGTAAGGATTACAGAAATAAAGGATTTACCACAGAGGCAGGTAAAGCACTTTTGGAATATGCGTTTGATGTTCTGTCCGCCGATAAGGTGATAGCTCATTGCGATATAAGAAACAAGGCATCCGAAAACGTGATGAAAAAGCTTGGAATGACGCTTAAAGATAACAGCGGCACAAGATTTTACGAAAAGACGGGCGTAACATCGGGAGAGTTGATGTATTGCATTGACAGGCAGGAAAAACAGAACAGAAAATAGCGACAAAAATAAACGGGGCTGTGCAAACAGTCCCGTTAATATTATTCATTTTGATTATTCCTGAGTTTCAGCCTCAGGCTCTTTTTCTTCTGCTGTTTCAGCTTCAGCGGCATCTTCAGCCTTTTCTTCTTCAGGCTTGTTCATTACCTCTGCAGGATCAAGAACTTCATCGTCATCATCAAAGAATTCGTCATCGAAATCTTCATCGCTGTCCATAATGTCATCGAACTGATCGTAAGCGATCTCCTTTTCTGTCTTCTTCTTGAGATATATAAAGACAGCTGCAACAGCACCGAGTACTGCAAGTGTGCCTATGGCAAAACCGGTAAATGCTTTCATTTTAAACCTCTTTTCCGGTGCTTTCACACCAACTTTATTGTAATTATTATACTATATTCACTTCGGTTTTTCAAGTGCTTTTTATCAATATGAGCATATTAAACAAAATTATTATAGGTTTCCTGTTAAATTCATCAATACGGCAAATGCCGCAACAGGTGCCGTTTCGCATCTTAAAATACGTTCGCCCAGATGCACAGCGGTAGCACCTTTTGAAAGTGCATAGTCTACTTCCTCTTTTTCAAAGCCGCCCTCACTGCCGATGAATACAGCGATCTTCTTATATGAAAGGTCAAGTTCCGACAGTTTCTTTCCACCGCATTCATAGAAAATTATCGGTAAGGTGTCGCTGTCGATGCTGTTTACTGCGGTTTTAAAATCCGTAAACGGCATAACTCCGGGAATTTTTCCTCTGCCGCATTGCTTTGATGCTTCATACGCTATGCGCTGTAAGCGCTGTACCTTTTTATCGGCACTTTTAGCGTCCGGTCTTGAAACACAACGTTTTGACAGGAACGGTACTATTCTCACTGCACCAAGTTCAGTAGCTTTCTGAACGATAAAATCCAGCTTATCGTTTTTGGGAACGGCCTGAAACAGCGTTATTTCAACATCCGGTTCAGCTAAGTTGTCCTTTTTATCGAGTATAGCAAACTCTATTGCGTTTTTGTTTTCTAAGGAAGAAAGCTCGCAAAGGTAATCGTGTCCGTTTTTGTCGCAGATTATTGCCTTGTCGCCCTTTCTCATTCTGAGTACCTGAGCGATATGCTTTGAGTCCTCGTCATTCATATATATTATTCTGTCGTTTTCGTCTATTGTATCCGAGAAAAATCTTGGATATCTCCATTTTTCGAGTTCTTCAGCCATATATTCTCCTTTAAGCATTTGGTGCATTTTCAAATAAATTGTTTACCATTTCTGTATAACAGCGGTTTTCGGGCTTTTCAAGACGGCTGTCATCACGCAGAATATCGTCGGCCGCTTCGCCTGTCATTTTCAGTATATCAAGGTCTGCGTAAATATCTGCGATTTTAAGCTGCGGAAGACCGTGCTGTTTACTGCCGAAGAAATCACCGGGTCCACGCAGTTTCAGATCCTCGTTTGCGATTTCAAAGCCGTCCGAGGTCTTTACCATTGTATCCATACGCTGTCTTGTGTAATCGCTTTTATTATCTGTGACAAGGATACAGTGAGATTGCTCTGTGCCTCTGCCTACTCTGCCTCTGAGCTGATGGAGCTGTGACAGACCGAACTGCTCGGCATTTTCAATCACCATTACAACGGCATTTGGAACGTCTACACCGACCTCTATTACCGATGTCGCAACAAGGACTTTAAGCTTATTGTCCTTAAAATCCTGCATAACTGCGTCCTTGTCTGCCTGCTTCATCTTTCCGTGAAGAAGCCCTGTCGGAACATTGGCAAGGCAGGTATTCTGAAGCGAATTTATATATTCTGTCGCAGCCGCTTTTTCGGATACGCCTTCTTCGATAAGAGGGCAGACGACATACGCCTGAAAGCCGTTGTTGACATATTTCAGGATGAATCTGTACAGCCTTTCACGGTAGCTTGTATCAACGGCATATGTTCTTATCGGCAGTCTGCCTTTCGGCATTTCGTCAAGTATGGATATATCAAGGTCGCCGTAGATTATCATTCCGAGCGTGCGTGGAATAGGCGTAGCTGACATTACGAGAACGTGAGGCTCGTTGCCTTTTGAGCCGAGTGCCGCACGCTGACCCACACCGAATCTGTGCTGTTCATCGGTTATTACAAGTCCGAGAGAGCTGAACCTTGTGCTTTTCTGAATAAGTGCCTGAGTACCGACGGCAACGTCGATCTGCCCGTCGGCTATAAGCTGTCTTATCTGCTTTTTCTGAGCGGGTGTCTGTGAGCCTGTAAGCAGAGCAATAGTCACTCCGAGCGGAGCTAAGAACTTGTAAAGCGTGTCGTAGTGCTGCTTTGCCAGAATTTCGGTCGGTGCCATAAGAGTAGATTGATAGCCGTTAAGGTATGCAAAATAAGCCGCACCTGCCGCCACGGCGGTTTTACCGGAGCCGACATCGCCCTGCAACAGTCTGTTCATCGGAACGGATTTCTGCATATCGTCACAGCATTCCGATATGGCTCGTATTTGTGCGCCTGTCAGAGTGAAGGGCAGAGAGGAGTAGTATTCATCTATGCTCTTGCTTTCCATAGGTGCGCCGGCAAGCCTTTTTTTGCGGTTTTTCATAGATTTAAGGCCAAGCTGTAAAAGAAACAGCTCTTCAAAGGTCAGACGATATTTTGCCTTGTCATACTGTTCCTTGTTCTCCGGAAAATGAATCCAACGTAAAGCGTTATCATAGGAAATAAGGTTGTATTTATCCATAAGTGTGTCGGTGAGATGCTCAGGAAAGGTAAAATCACGCAGTACATTTTTAATGCAGTTTGACATAATGCCTTGAGATATACCTGTTGTCAGGCTGTAGCGAGGCATCAGCTTATTGGGGTCTTGAGAATCTATAAAAACAGGCGAGTTCATTTCTTTTCTCAGAAAATCTCCCGCCATCTTGCCATAAAAGCAATATTCATTGTCGAGCTTAAGCCTTGTGAAAGAATAATCGCTGTTGAAGAATGTTATCAGCATATCGCCTGTGCCGTCACTGACAAGCACCTTGAATATATTGATCCTGCCGTAGTATGCAGGAAATTTCTTCGTGACAATCGCTTTTACAACGTGATTTTCGCCGTCATTTACCAGATCCGATATTGCGGTCGTTTCGTTGAAGTCGATATATCCTCTCGGATAATGCTCGGCAAGCTGTAAAGCCGTTGTTATGCCGAGCTTTTCGAGGAGCTTTGCTCGTTTTTCACCGACTCCCTTGATATAGCAGACAGGGGAGTCGGGAATCTTTTTTATTTCATTCATAAATTATTCTACTGATATGAGATAGTAGTATACGGGCTGACCGCCGTTTACAAGTACAATTTCAATATCGTCGCTTATCTTGGCTCTGAGCGCTTCAAAAGCAGCCTGAGCGGTTTCGTCGGTAACATCGCTTCCGTAAATAATCGTGATATATGATGAGCCTGAACGAATCAGCTTTTTGGTTATCTTGATGAGCGCTTTTGTAACATCCTTTTCAACAAAAGCAAGCTTGCCGTTTTCCATAGCAAGAATTTCGCCCTTCTTTATCTGCTTGCCCTCAAAATCACTGTCACGGACAGCAAATGTTATTGAGCCTGAGCCGACATTATCAAGCGCCTTTGTCATATTTACGCCGTTTGTGCTGAAATCGCTGCTTTCATCAAAGGCGAGCATAGCTGTGATACCCTGCGGTATTGTTCTTGTCTGTAAAACGATAACGTTTCTGTCGGTGAGCTTTACAGCCTGCTCAGCCGCCATAATGATATTCTTGTTGTTGGGAAGAACAAAAATGTTTCTTGCGGGGGTAGCGTTGATAGCCTCAAGAATATCCTCTGTCGAGGGGTTCATTGTCTGACCGCCTCTTACTATCACGTCAACACCGAGATCCTTGAACAGATCCTCAAGTCCGGCACCGGATGTAACTGATACAAAGCCGAAATCCTTGACAGGCTCTGCAGGAGCAAGCTTTTGCTTCTTCTGCATTTCAGCCTTTGCGGCAGCACCCTTGTGCTGTTCTTTCATATTTTCAATCTTGAGGTTTATAAGCGAGCCGTAAAGGATACCTTCTTCAAGCGCCTTACCGGGATGCTCTGTATGAACGTGAACCTTTATGATGCTGTCATCATCAACGACCACAACACAGTCGCCTATTGATTCAAGAAAAGCACGGAGCTTTGTTGCGTCCTTGTTAACGTCGCTTTTCACAACGATAAATTCCGTACAGTAGGTGAATTCTATATCGGTTTCAAATGTACCTGCGGCATTTGTTACGACAGCTTTTTCCGTTGCAGTTTCTTCCTTTGCACTAATCATCACTCCGCCGCAGATAACGGACGCCATACCCTTGAGGATAGTATAGTATCCCATACCGCCTGCGTCTACAACTCCTGCTTTTTTAAGAACGGGGAGCATTTCGGGTGTCTGATCGAGAGTTTCCTTTGCGGCTGTTGTAAGAACATCGAACAGCTCTGCAAAGTCTTTGCACTGTGCGTCGTTTGCCTTTTCTGCGGCAACTCTTGCAACGGTGAGGATAGTACCCTCGGTGGGCTTCATTACTGATTTATAAGCCGCCTCTGCACCTAATTTAAGTGCATTGCAGTAGTCCTCGACAGTAGCCTCGTGCTTTCCTGCAAGACCTTTTGAAAGGCCTCTGAATAACAGAGAAAGGATAACGCCGGAGTTACCTCTTGCGCCTCTCAGCATAGCAGAAGCCGCTGTCTGTGCCACTGTTTCGACAGTTACGCTGTCACTGAGCATATTAAGCTCAGCAACGGCATTTCTTATAGTCATTGACATATTCGTGCCGGTGTCGCCGTCGGGAACAGGGAACACGTTAAGCTCGTCTACGCTTTCTTTATTATTGATTATATTGTTTGCACCTGAGATGATCGCATCTCTGAGAATTTTTCCGCTTAGCATTAGTCAGATACTCTCCTTGATATTATACTTTAACAGCATCGACAAAAACGTTTACCTTGTCAACGGTAAAGCCTGTTTCGTCCTCAACTGCAAATCTTACCTTATGAATGATGCTCTTTACTATCGTAGACACATTTACCCCGTACATTACGGAAATGTGAAGGTCGATATAGAGCTTGTCATTTTTATATCTTACCGTGACACCTTTTTCTGAAAGGATAGTCTTTTCGGCAAATTTCTTGATGAATTTAAGAGGTACTTTTTCAACGAAGGTCTGTTTTGCGTCACCGGCATTCATTCCCACTATGCCGAAGCAATTTGTAACAGTTCCGCCGATAAGGCTGTAGAAGAACTGCTTTGAATAGGTGATCGTTCCTAAGTGGTTGTTTATCGTGATCATTTGTATAACCTCCTTGTAAATCGGACTATATTATTATACTATATTTCACGGCAAATTTCAAGCGTTAATGCCAAATTACCGTTCAAGGACATAAACTCCGCAGTTGACAGGGTGTGTAGTAAAAACATGGGGATATTTTCCCGACAGGATTTTTTTTGCATAGGCGGCTGTTTCTTCGCTTTCAAATACTCCGAAAACAACGCTTCCGCTGCCTGTCATTTCCGATATTACGGCTCCGCTTTCAAGCAGGTCGGTTTTCATTTCTTCTATCCTGCTGTCGTGATAGATCTCTGTGAATACGTTGCTTATAAAGCCTGCACCTTCAGAAAGACTTCCGCAGACAATGCTGCTTACAAAATCGGCATAATGAGGATTTATCTCAGTCGGATTTTCATCGTATTTTGTGTAAGCCTCAGCCGTACTCAGAGTAAAATCGGGGTAAATGCAGACAAATACGCAGTTCGTGTTGCATTCAGCCGCAATCATATCTCCGCTTGTTATGCTGTAAAGCGTGCCGCCTTTAATGCAGATAGGAACATCTGCACCGATTTTATCACCGACAGCACACAATGCTTCGGCATCGAGTTTTTTGCCGAACAGCTCATTTAATGCGACAAGCGTTCCTGCACCGTCAACGGAAGAACCGCCCATTCCTGCCATCAGAGGAACGTGCTTTTCAATATCAACAGCTATCTCGGCGGCAAGTCCGGTTGCGTCGAAAAATGCTTTTGCGGCTTTCCATACGATATTCTTTTCATTGCACGGAATGTCGGGGTTATTGCAGGTTATCCTGCAATCGTAACTATCCGTACTCATAACGCTGACGGTTATATCGTCATAAATATCAACGCTTTGTGTCGCAATGTTGAGCGAATGTCTGCCGCTCGGCAGTCTGCCCGTTATGTCAAGAAACAGGTTCAGCTTTGCGTATGCTCTTACCTTTATTTTCATAGATTACAGTACACCGAGGTCTTCAAGAAACAGCCTTATGCGTTCAAGTGCTGTCTTGATGTGCTGAAGCGAATATGCGTAGGATACACGGATGTAACCCTCTCCGCATTTTCCGAAAGCGTCGCCGGGGACAACGGCTACTCTGTGCTTTTCAATCAGCTGTTCGCAGAATTCCTGTGATGAAAGTCCTGTTTTCCTTATGGACGGGAAAATGTAGAATGCACCCTCAGGTTCAAAGCAATCAAGACCCATTTCATTGAAGCCTTTTACGATAAGACGTCTTCTCATATCGTATTCGCCACGCATATATTCAATGTCTTTTTTGCAATCCTTAAGTGCTGTTACTGCGGCATACTGGCTCATTGTAGGCGAACACATTATGCCGTACTGGTGAATCTTCAGCATCTGGGTAACAATAGGAGCGGGGCCTGCGGCAAAACCGAGTCGCCAGCCTGTCATCGAAAACGCTTTTGAAAAACCGTTTATAAGAACGGTACGTTCTTTCATGCCGTCTATTTCAACGATAGAACAGTGTTCCTCATCACCGTAGGTAAGCTCTGAATATATCTCGTCGGAAATAACGATTATATCTGTGTCTCTTATCACTTCTGCAATTGCCTCAAGGTCTGATTTTCTCATAACCGCACCTGTGGGATTGTTCGGGTAGGGAAGTACAAGAGCCTTTGTTTTCGGGGTTATATGTGCTTTCAGTGCTTCGGTGGTCAGCTTGAAACCGTTTTCAACGCTTGTTTCTATAGCAACGGGTGTGCCGTTAGCAAGTGTTACGATAGGACCGTAACAGACAAAGCTGGGCTGAGGGATAAGTACCTCATCGCCCGTATCAATGAGCGCTCTTATAGCAAGGTCTATCGCTTCCGAGCCGCCGACCGTTACAAGTATCTCGTGCAAGGGGTCGTAGCTGACGTGCAGCCTGTCCTTGATATAGTCGTTGATAGCAATGCGAAGGTCGGCAAGACCTGCGTTTGCGGTATAGTTTGTACGTCCTTTTTCAAGAACTCTGATTGCTTCTTTTCTTATTGCCCACGGTGTCTTGAAATCAGGCTCACCGACCGACAGTGATATAACATCATCATAGCTTGCGGCTATGTCAAAAAACTTTCTTATACCCGAAAACTGCAGATCCTGCACCTTTCGGGAAAGTATATTTTCATAATCCATCACGGAGATACCAAACTCCTTTCGTCCGTGTTCTTTAAGAACATCTTGTCTTTTTCCTTATATCTGTGCAGAATGAAATGCGTTGTTGTGCTGAGAACACCGCCTAAAGGCGCTAATCTGTCCGTTACGAACATAGCTACATCACGGAGATTTGTACCCTTGATAGTTACGGCAAGGTCATAACCGCCGCTCATCAGGTATACTGATGAAACCTCATCATATTGAGCGATAACTGCCGCTACATCATCATAGCCGCACTGTATTTCGGGGGAAACTCTGACTTCGATAAAGGCACAGACGGAGTTTCTGTCGAATTCTTCTTCGTTGATGATTGCGGTATAGCCGATTATCATTCCGCTCTTTTCAAGCTCCGCTATCATCGCCGCCACATCGTCAGCCGAAGTATCAAGCATCGCCGCCAGCTGTTCGTTTGAAAGTCTGGCGTCCTGTCTTAAAAGGTCAACAAGCTTTTCTTTCTTTGTCATAATCTTATCCTCCGAATTATTTTATGCTTATAAATGTGGGATTACGTTTCTTGAAAAATGCAAGTTCTGTAAAGCCCACATTTCTTGCGAGTTCTATAGCCTCCGGAATACCTTTTCCGAGGTCTTGCGTGCAATGTGCGTCCGAGCCGACAGTAAGTATTTTACCGCCAAGTTCTTTATAAAGTCTTACATAGTATTCGTCAGGCAGCGTAAGACCTATCTTTTGCCTGAGTCCGCTTGAATTTATCTCGATACCTATATCGTTTTTTATAAGGGCAGAGAATATCTCCTTGATTATCGGAAGGTACTTGCTCATATCTATGTAAAGCTCCGATTCGCCCACAATATAACGCAGAGGGTACGTCAGGTGACCGAGTACGTCAAATTCGCCCCACCGAGCCATTTCAAGCATTTCCTCAAAGTACAGCTTCATTATCATTTCGGGCTGTACCTCGTTATAATCGAGCAGATAAAAATCTTCCCAGCCGTTGCACATATGGAGCGAGCCGATTATAAAGTCATAATCATAGCTTGACAGCATTCTTTTTGTAAGCTCCATATCCTGTAAAGGCTGACCCAGCTCAACACCGTATGCCATATTTATCTTATCCGCATACTTTTTAATAAGGGCAGGAGAGATCTCCGACGCTCGTTTTACAGGTTCTTCATAGAGATATTCCTCATCGTAGAATTTATTTATTTCAAGGTGATCTGTGAGCGAGTAATATCTGATACCAAGCTCTGTCGCTCGTCTGACCATTTCTTCCGGATCGTTACTGCCGTCGGGCGACAGATTTGAGTGATTGTGTACGTCCATCAGAATTTCGGGGTCGTTCATATTTGCTACCTTCCTTTTGCGGTTGTTCTATATCTATACATATTTTATTTTACCACAAACAAAGCTGTTTGTCTATTGTAATATTCAAATTAATTGTGAAGATTGCAAAAAAATACCGAGGAAATAAATTCCCCGGTAAGATTTTATTTGTCATTGTCAAGATTGTTGTTGACGCCGTATGAAAGCGTCAGCAGGCTGTCGCCCAGATGAACGTTTTCAACAATTATGTTTTTATGCTCAACGTTAATGTCGTAGTGTGAGAAGTTCCAGAATGATCTCACACCAAGCTCTGTAAGGCGGTCGACTATCTCCTTTGTAACCGATTTCGGTATACAAAGAACAGCAACCTCCGGCTTATTTTCACGGCAGAACTTTTCAAGATTGTCAATATCGGTTATTGTCAGCTTTCCGAGAGGATTTCCGACTATTTTCTTGTTGGAGTCGAATATACCGATAAGACTGCATCCGCTTTTTTCAAAATTAATGTGAACGGCAAGCGCAGTGCCGAGATTACCAGCACCGATAAGAATCGTTTTTCTGTGCTTGTCAACGCCGAGAATACGTCCTATTTCTTTACGGAGTTCCGAAACATTGTAGCCGTAGCCCTGTTGCCCGAAGCCGCCGAAGCAATTGAGATCCTGTCTTATCTGTGATGCGGTAAGGTGCATTCTCTCCGATAATTCTCTTGAAGAAATCTTAGAGATCTGCTGATCCTCCAGCTCGCCGAGAAAGCGGTAGTAGCGGGGAAGTCTGCGTATTACTGAATTTGATATATTAATGCTTTTCGACAAGATACTGCCTCCTTACAGTTTTTATTGAGATCAGAGCTTTGCTTTAAGTCTGTTGTTGATTTCAAGCAGGAAGTCCTCTGTGTTTACCTTTCTCTTGTTGTCAAGATTTGAAAGTACATAGAGGTCGCCGGTCATAACACCGTCTTCAATCGTCTTTATAGTAGCCTTTTCAAGCTTATCCGCAAAGTCGGAAAGCTCCTTGTTGCCGTCAAGCTCGCCACGTTTTCTTAATGCGCCCGTCCACGCAAACAGGGTAGCTACCGAGTTGGTTGAGGTTTCCTCACCCTTTAAGTGCTTGTAGTAGTGACGTGTTACTGTGCCGTGTGCGGCTTCATACTCGTAAACGCCTGTGGGAGAAACAAGCACGGATGTCATCATACCGAGGCTTCCGAAAGCTGTTGCCACCATATCGGACATTACATCGCCGTCATAATTCTTGCAAGCCCAGATATATCCGCCCTCAGAACGTACAACTCTTGCTACAGCGTCATCAATCAGTGTATAGAAGTATGTGATACCTGCGGCATCAAACTTTTCCTTGTATTCATTATCGAATATTTCCTGGAAAATATCCTTGAATGTATGGTCATACTTCTTGGAAATAGTATCCTTGGTCGCAAACCAGAGATCCTGCTTTGTGTCGAGCGCAAAGTTAAAGCAGGCTCTTGCGAAGCTGGCGATACTTGCGTTTATGTTGTGAAGTCCCTGAATGATGCCGTCAGAACCGCTGAACTTGTGGATAAGCTGTCTTGTTTCGTTTCCGTCCTTATCGGTCACAACAAGCTCTGCTGTACTGCCGTCGGCAACCTTCATCTCGGAGTTTTTGTAAACATCGCCGTAAGCGTGACGTGCAATGGTTATCGGCTTTTTCCAGCCGGGCAGCAGAGGAGTGATACCCTTTACGATAATGGGGGCTCTGAATACGGTACCGTCAAGGATAGCACGGATAGTGCCGTTGGGCGACTTCCACATTTCCTTTAAGTTGTATTCTGTCATTCTCTGTGCGTTGGGAGTGATTGTTGCACACTTTACCGCTACACCGTATTTCTTTGTAGCGTTTGCGGAATCAATCGTTACCTGATCGTTTGTTTCGTTTCTGTGAACAAGACCGAGATCGTAATAATCTGTCTTTAAGTCAACATACGGGCAGATAAGTATATCCTTGATCATCTTCCAGATAATTCTGGTCATTTCATCGCCGTCCATCTCAACGATGGGGGTGGTCATCTGAATCTTTGCCATTATAGCCGTTCCTTTCGATATTACTTGTTGTGCTTAGTGTAGTTAAGCAGACCGCCTGCGAGCATCATACCCTTGCCACGCTCGGATAATTCGCAGGTAACCTTGTATTCTGTACCCTTTGTTATATTCTTGACGGTTATCTCAGTACCGTTTTCTATAGCGTTTCTTATGCCGGGAAGCTCAAGAACATCGTCACGGTCGATCTTGTCATAATCAGCCTCGTCTACAAAGCACAGAGGAAGAATACCGTTGTTGATAAGGTTCTGTCTGTGGATACGGGCGAACGATTTGCAGATTATAGCCTTTACGCCGAGATAAAGAGGAGCAAGTGCGGCGTGTTCTCTTGAAGAACCCTGACCGTAGTTTGCACCGCCGACGATAATGCTCTTGCCAAGCTCCTTTGCTCTTGTCGGGAATGTTTCATCGCATACTGTAAAGCAGTATTCCGAAATCGCAGGGATGTTTGAACGCAGAGGTAATATCTTTGCGCCTGCAGGCATAATATGGTCTGTGGTGATATTGTCGCCAACCTTGAGTGAAACCTCTGCCTTTATATCTTCCGCCAGAGGAACGTTTACGGGGAAGGGCTTTATGTTCGGTCCTCTGAGAACTTCTACATTTGGAGCTTCCTCAGGTGAAGCGGGAGGAACTACCATATTGTCGTTTATAAGGAACTTTTCGGGCATTACATAGGGAGGCATATCTCCTGCAAGTCTGGGATCTGTGAATACGCCCGTGAGTGCCGAGATTGCGGCTGTTTCGGGAGATACGAGATAGATCTGACCGTCCTTTGTTCCGCTTCTGCCTAAGAAGTTTCTGTTGAAGGTACGCAGAGAGATTCCCTTTGAGTTGGGCGACTGACCCATACCTATGCACGGACCGCAGGCACTTTCAAGTATTCTTGCACCTGCACCGATAAGAATTGATAACGCACCGCAGTCAGCAAGCATATTGAATACCTGCTTTGAGCCGGGAGCTATTGAAAGGCTTACATCGGGATGTACCGTCTTGCCCTTTAATATATGAGCAACCTTGAGCATATCCTGTAATGAAGAGTTGGTACATGATCCGATACATACCTGATCTATCTTGATTGCACCGATTTCTTTTACGGTTTTTACATTGTCGGGGCTGTGAGGACAAGCTGCCATAGGAACAAGCTCGGAGAGATCAATGTTGATTTCTTCATCGTATACGGCATCGGGATCTGCGCTGAGAGCAACGAAGTCTTCTTCACGATCCTGTGCCTTTAAGAAAGCAAGAGTTGTTTCATCGGAGGGGAATATAGATGTTGTAGCGCCAAGCTCCGCACCCATGTTTGTGATAGTTGCACGTTCGGGAACGCTGAGGCTCTTAACGCCTTCACCGCAGTATTCGATAACCTTGCCTACGCCGCCCTTTACGGACATTATCTGAAGTACCTTTAAAATTACATCCTTTGCGGAAACCCAGTCGTTCAGTTTTCCTGTGAGGTTTACCTTTACGACCTTTGGCATTGTTATGTAATATGCGCCGCCGCCCATTGCTACCGCAACGTCAAGACCGCCTGCGCCCATAGCGAGCATACCTATACCGCCGCCTGTGGGAGTGTGGCTGTCAGAGCCGATAAGTGTCTTGCCGGGCTTGCCGAAACGCTCAAGGTGTACCTGGTGGCAGATGCCGTTACCGGGACGTGAGAAATAGATTCCGTGTTTCTTTGCAACACTGCCTATGTATCTGTGGTCATCGGCATTTTCAAAGCCTGACTGGAGCGTGTTGTGGTCGATATAAGCGAGTGAACGCTCGGTTTTTACTCTGTCGATACCCATAGCTTCAAACTGAAGATAAGCCATTGTACCGGTAGCGTCCTGTGTCAGAGTCTGGTCGATACGCAGACCTATTTCAGTGCCTTTTATCATCTCGCCGTCAATTATGTGGTTCTTGATGATTTTTTCGGTAAGGGTAAGTCCCTTGCTTTCGTTGTTTCCCATTTTTGTCCTCCTGAAAAAAAGATTACAGTTAATTATACATTATATTAATGTAAAAGTCAAGAATTTGCAACCGTTTATGAAAGAAGGAGTGTGTGAAATTGCAAAAAATTATTTGTGGATGTTGCACAAGCGACAAAGGAGTTTATTAGAGGATTTATAGAAATTCGTTTCTGAGCGATCCGATTTTATGAAATTTGAGAAAATAAACCCGTTTCGGTTGACTTCGACAGTAGGAATATTGTATAATTTACTGTGTATCCCGTATTGACGGGAGCTTTTACGAGGCGTATTTACTGCGTGCTGAACAACATTAACGAAAGATCCGAGGAAGATATATGTCCGTAAAAAAGAAAACAGGTATAATACTGCTCACCGCAGCTGCAATGGTGATTTCCGGCGGATGCGGCAAAGCGTTGGTATTTGATAACGAACCGCAGGATACAACCGGCGGAAATATAATAAGCGGTATTCCGTTGACGGAAAGCAAGGTAAAGCCCGCACTCAGCATACCCGAACAGACAGGCTCGCATACTACGGCCGCAGCAACAAAAAAGAAAACAGAAACCTCACCGAATGAAGATTCATCCGCCGATGAGCCTTCTGTCGATACGTCTTATGATGAACCGCCCGTTCCCGATGAGGAGATTCCGTCTGTGGAAACTGTGACATCGGCTGCTATGACAAAAAAAGATGTGACTGTAACATCAAAAAAGAATGATAATGTTCCTGCCGCCACCGATAATCTGCCTGTAAACAGCTATACGGCACTGAATTATAACGAGGTGAAGGGCGTATGGATATGGTATTCCGAATTGTACCCGATTCTTACCGGAAAAAGCGAGTCACAGCTCAGAAGCGGTATAGGCGAGTATTACGATAATTGTCTTTCACTGGGCATCAATACAGTCTATGTTCATGTCCGTCCCTTCGGTGACGCAATATATAAATCCGACTATTTTCCGTGGTCAAAGTACTGCACGGGATATATCGGAAAAGATCCCGGCTATGATCCGCTCAAGGTTATGATAGACGAGGCACATGCAAGAGGTATTTCTTTTCAGGCGTGGGTCAATCCTTTACGCTGTTATTACGAAGATGATGCACCTGATGTAAGTACAACGTATAAAACGGGTCAGTGGTATGACACGAAGGACGGCGACTATATAGTCAAGGTCAAATCTTACTGGTGGCTCAATCCCGCCTATAAGGAGGTTACAGACCTTATCGCAAACGGAGCGGCGGAGCTTGTTTCAAAATATGATGTAGACGGCGTACATATAGACGATTATTTCTATCCCACAACGGAAGCGTATTTTGACAGCATTGCGTTCAACGCTTCATCATATAGCAGTCTGTCACAGTTCAGACTGGATAATTGCAGCCGTATGGTAGCGGATATGTATAAGGCTGTGAAGTCGCACAATCCTACCGCATTGTTCGGGGTCAGCGCACAGGGCAATGTTACAAACAATGAAACACAGCTTTATGCAGATGTAGAGAAATGGTCAAAAGAGGACGGCTATGTCGATTATATGGCACCTCAGATATATTACGGTTTTGATAACGGCGGTCAGCCGTTTGAACAGGTGGTCGAGCAGTGGGATAAAATGCTCGCCGGTACCGGAAAATCGCTTATACCCGGTCTTGCGGTGTACAAGATAGGCACTGAGGACGAATGGGCAGGAAGCGGAAGATACGAATGGCAAAATGATAAAGAAATAATTAAAAGGCAGATTGTAAAATCGCAGAAAACGTCGAATTACGGCGGCGTTATTCTTTACAGCTATCAGTTCATTTTTGAGCCTGACAGCAATGTTAAAACAGCTGTTAATAAGGAAATAGCGGCATTCAAGCCGCTTCTAACGCAGTAAGTGCCGTAATAATCGGAAGGAAGAGCAGAAGATGAGAAATAAATTTATCAGAATAATGGCAGGAGTGCTGTCGGCTTTTTTGCTTTTGTCACAGCTGACTGCCGTTGCTGAGGAAAACACAAGTGAAAACACATCCGCATCGGCAGAATCGGCCGAGCAGTCGAAACAGACAACTCCGCAGATAGCCGAGCCTAAGCTGACTTTATCGAACGAGCTTAAAGCAACGGTGATAAATTTAGGGGATTTTGCGGCTGAGAAGTTCGGTGAGAATTTTTCAAAAAAACTGGATACCCTCATTGCTTACGGTATGAACGGAGTGTACATCAATCCTTACGGAAAAGACGGTACATATTATACCACAAATATGAACAAGAGCGGCGACAGGCTTGAAAAGGCTCTTGAGGCGGCTACTAAAAAAGGAATGCAGAGATATGTCTATTTCGACATAAACAAAACAATGGCGGCTTGCCCTGATGGCGAGGACTGCTACGATTATCTTGTGAGTGAGGCTCATAAATTTGCGCTCAAATACAGATGCAACGGCATAATACTTACGGGATTTTACGGTGCAAACAATAACAGCGCTTATGAAGAATATATGAAGAACGGCTCGGGCATAGGCTATAAGAACTGGCTTTATGATACGGTTGAATATAAGTTCTCAACCGTGAGCGGTGTTATTCGTCTGTCTGACAATTCCATAGCGGTCGGCATTGACGCAAAGGATGTCTGGGCAAACGCTTCGAAGAATAAAAAGGGCAGTGATACATCCGCAAAGTACACCGCTTTCTATAACGGCTATGCCGATACCAAGTCTTTCATAGAAAAGGGTCTTACGGATTTTATTGTAGTCAATGCGTCCGGTTCGCTTGACAATGAAACTGTCGGATTTGAGAACGTTTGTTCCTGGTGGAGCGATGTTGCTAAATCTGCGAAGATACCGTTCTACATTGTTCATCATAACGAGAAAATAGGAACGGATGAAGACGGCTGGGGTGTTGAGGATCAGCTTCTCAAACAGCTTGCAAAAGCCGATGAGCTTGATAATTATTCGGGAAGCGTGTTCTATTCGGAGAAATCTCTTGAGGAAAACCCGATGGGAACAACAGATACGCTCACGAAGTATTTCAACGAGCAGATAAATGTTGACAGCCTTTTTGAAGACCTTGAAATGACATCGCCGTATTACACGAATTATTCGACGGATGATACATCGGTAGCGTTCATGGGTACGTTTGACGAGAATTTTGACGTATATTTTGACGGTGAAAAATTATCGCTTAACGAGGCGGGAAACTTCTACTTTGAAAAACAGCTTGAAGTCGGAATGAACACTTTCGTTATAACACACAAAGGCAAAACCATATATTATAACATTGAACGCACAATCAACGTTCTTAAATCTATAGGAAGCTCCGTAGCGGAGGGTAAGACGCTTAAGGTAGACGGAGGAATGGCGGTATCCGTGCTTGCGGTCGCCTATAAAGGCTCTTATGCTACAGCTACGCTCGGCGGCACCACAATTGAACTTACCGAAAACGCAAAATCGGATGTTGTTGACATTAACTCATCGTATGCGGCATTTACAGGAAAAATTGTCGTTCCCGAGGGCATAGTCGACGAGGAACAGTATCTCGGAAATATCGAAATTTCTGCATCATACGCAGGGTATTCAAGAACATATATAGGTGCCGAGGTCATTGTAAACGCAGTAAAGCTGCCCGATAAGAACATAGAGATAATTGACAAGATCCCGACAGACCAAAGCTCTTTCGGTACGGGTGAGATAGTCGGACGACTGTCTGCCGCCGTTTCGGAGGATACAAGCGTTACTTATGTAAAGCTGAACAAGAACTTTGCTTATATCTATGACGGCACAAATACCGATTCTGTCAATCCTCCGAACGTTGGACAGCTTCCCGAAGGCACGCTCGACTATTATAAGAGCGAATGGGATGAATATTATGTCACAACATCGGGCAAGCGATTCCTTAAGGAAGATGCCGACCTTACAAGCGGTGTCGGAATGGGTGAAAATCCTCTTGTTGTCAATGCAATAGGAAATATGGGCGGAGATTCGTTCATACAGATGGCACTGGAGGATCGCTCGTCATTTACTGTTACCCCTATCGGAAACGACTATTATTCCGGTTATGACGGCGAGTTCAATCTTGACGATTTCACGGCTACTCATATCAACATCACGTTTGATAATATAACCTCGGTTACTGCACTTCCCGATTTCGACAACTGCACAGTGTTCAGTGCGGGTGAGTGGCAGCAGGTAGACGTTGACGGCGTTATGAAGTTCCGGCTCGTGCTTAAATTAAGACAGCCGGGAGTTTATGCAGGAAACAGTGCCACATACGACAGCGAAGGCAATCTGATGTTTAAGTTTGAGATACTTACAAACGACATCAGTAATATGACTATAGTAATCGATCCCGGTCACGGTGTGACCGAGTACGGCTATGACGATCCCGGTGCGATAGGACATATTGAAGAAGCAGGCGCAAACCTTGCGGTAGCAAAGCTGGTTGAATCAAAGCTCAAGGCTCTGGGCGTAAACGTTGTAAGGCTCAAGACCGAAAGCGAATTCTACGATACAAAACGCAGACCTTATTATGCCCGTGATTACGGCTGTGATTTATACATAGCCATTCATTCAAACAAGGCCGGTTCGGAAAGTCCGAGAGGAACAGAGTGCTATTATTACACATCGTACTCTCAGCCGCTCGCCGAGTCGCTCACAAGGCACGTTTCGTCATATTTCAGCAATAATGTTTATTCCGATGGAGCAAACTGCAACAGAGGAGCGCAGTACAGCTATATGTGGACAACAAAACAGCAGGATTTCCCGTCGGTACTTATAGAAATGGGATTTGTCAGCAACTATGAGGATGCGATGGCTCTTGCAAATTCGACCGACCAGGACGGTATAGCACAGGCTATTGTTGACGGAATAAAGGAATATGTAACAAGAAGCGGTGTATCATCATATTGATATACCTGTGTTTAAAAATGCGGCAAGTTAAAATTGCCGCATTTTTAGTATACTTTCTGCAAAAGAAATAAAAAATACTTGCAATTTGCGACGTTCTTTGATATAATAACAATGTACTATGCGAAAGGACAGATTTCCTTAGCGGATACGATACTAATTTAATTAAAAGAAATGGGGACTTCCAATGCCAGCAAATATAGTTGTAGGAACTCAGTGGGGTGACGAAGGAAAGGGTAAGATTATTGATATTATCGCTTCCAGAGCCGATGTGGTCGTTCGTTCACAGGGCGGTAACAATGCAGGACATACTGTAGTAAATGACGGTCAGACTTACAAACTCCATCTGATCCCTTCGGGCATTCTTTATAAAAATACGCTCTGCCTTATAGGCGCAGGTGTAGTGCTTGATCCTAAGGATCTTTTATCCGAGATTGATAACCTTTCACCAAGAGGTGTTTCTTTCGATAACCTCAAGATTGATCCCAGAGCGCACGTTGTTATGCCGTGGCACATTACTCTTGACGGACTTTCTGAAAAATTCAGAGGAAACTCCGATATAGGTACTACAAAGCGTGGTATAGGTCCTTGCTATATGGATAAATACGAGCGTTGCGGTATCCGTGTCTATGATCTTGTTCATCCCGAAGTTTTCGCTGAAAAGGTAAGAATGACAGGTAAGCTCAAGAATAAGATAATCACAGAAGTTTACGGCGGCGAGCCTCACGATATTGAAGCTATCATAAAGGAATATACCGAATACGGCAAGCGTCTTGCAAAGTACGTTGACGATGTATCGGTAATCGTATACGAGGCTGCAAAGGCAAACAAGACGATAATGTTCGAGGGCGCACAGGCAACACTGCTTGACATCGACTTCGGTACTTATCCTTATGTTACTTCTTCTCATCCGCTTTCCGCAGGTGTTTGTGTAGGTACAGGCGTAGGACCTATGATTATTTCAAACATCATAGGTGTTGCTAAGGCTTATACAACAAGAGTAGGTAAGGGTCCTTTCCCGACAGAGCTTAATGATGAGACAGGCGAAACAATCAGAAACAAGGGCGGCGAGTTCGGTACTACGACAGGCAGACCCAGAAGAACAGGTTGGTTTGACGCTGTTATTGTACGTCATTCCGTAAGAGTAAACGGACTTTCTTCACTTGCTATAAACAAGCTGGATACGCTCGGCGGCATTGGTGATTTAAAGGTGTGCGTTGCTTATAAGAAGCCCGACGGCACTGTTATTGAGAATTTCCCCGCAGCGCTTGAAGAACTTGCCGATTGTGTACCCGTATATGAAACTCTCAAGGGCTTTGACGATGATATATCTTCCTGCCGCAGCTTTGACGAACTGCCCGAGGCGTGCAAGAAGTACATCGAAAGACTTGAAGAACTCTGCGACTGCCACATCTCTATGGTAGGTGTAGGCCCTGACAGAGAGCAGATAATCGAAAGATAACAAATACGATAACAATACTGTAGGACGTGTTTTATTGAATATACTTTTTATCGGGGATGTAGTAGGACAGAAATCCTGCGCTAATCTCAGAGAAAAATTACCGCTACTCAAAAAAGAGTATAATATTGATACCGTTATTGTGAATGGCGAAAATTCTGCTGACGGTAACGGCATTACGCCCGTTACCGCAAAATACCTTTTAGAAAGCGGAGCCGATGTTATTACTACCGGCAATCATTGTTTCCGCAGAAAAGAGATGGACGCTTTTTACGAAACGTCGGATTTTGTTATCCGCCCTGCGAATTTTCCGGATGATGTTGTCGGTAAAGGATATACGATTCTTGACCACGGTAGATATTCCGTATGCGTCATAAATCTTATGGGTGTGGTTTTCATGCAGAACCTTGAAAATCCTTTCCACTGTATCGACAGGATTCTGAGTGAAGTGAAGTCGAAGGTGATCATCGTTGATTTTCACGCTGAGGCAACATCTGAAAAAAGAGCGCTCGGCCACTATCTGACAGGCAGAGTATCGGCGGTGCTTGGTACTCATACTCACGTCCAGACAGCCGATGAAGAGATTCTTGGCGGTCATACAGGTTACATCACCGATGTCGGAATGACAGGTGTAACAGATTCCGTACTGGGAATCAAAAAAGAGATTATTATCAGCAATATGATGACAGGCTATCCGCAGAGATATGAATACGCAGACGGCGACTATTTTATTTGCGGCGTTGTTGTATCTGTTGATGAAAAAAGCGGTATCTGTACCTCTATCAAGAGAATCAGATACTGAATAAATTACCGGGAGGTTTAAAATGGAAGTAGTAAAAGTTTCAGCAAAATCCGTTCCAAAGTCGGTTGCAGGCGCTATAGCAGCAGTTATCCGTGAAAACGGCGAAGTTGAAGTTCAGGCTGTAGGCGCAGGTGCTTCTAATCAGGCAGTAAAAGCTATTGCAATATCCAGAAGCTATATGGCTTTATCCGGCGTGGATCTTGTTTGCATTCCCGCTTTCACAACTGTCAGCATTGACGGTGAAGAACGCACTGCGATGAAGTTCATCGTTGAATGCAGATAAGCAATTATCATTATTGTTTAATGTAATTAAGAGGAGAATTTTTCCGGAATTCCGGGGCCGCTCTGACGTATTTTGTCAGGGCGGATTTTTTTGCATATAATACGCCTTACTGTAAATTATATTGATATAGTACGGAGGACTTTATGACGGATATAATTGTAATTGACAGTGAGGAATCACTGTCCCTGCTTATAGCGGAAACTCTTTCACGTTCATTTTCGGTACGGTTTTATAATATGAATTCAATGTATCTGTCGGGAGAGGGCGATGCTGTAAACTTGTGGCGTACCGATTCTCTGCATGGGCTTGTAACGGATGATTGCATTGTTGTAATGGGTGAAAATACTGCGGCTATTCCAAGACTTATACCCGACACGGCGGTAATAATAGCAAACGCTCTCAACAAAGAACAGATGAATACTTTGTCGTATCTGACGTGTAATGTGATAACGTGCGGAAATCTAATAATGGATACGGTTTCATATACAAGTATTACCGATGAGGAAATATCGGTTTCATTCGGCAGGACGGTAACCACGCTTGACGGCGATGAAATACAGCCGTTTGAAATACCCGTAAAGAGAAACGGTGCCGAGAGCCTGTACGAGATTATGGCAGTCACTGCTTTACGTCTGCTGACAGGCGACAATTCGATTATAGAAGAAGTGTAAAGTGCGTTGAAGAGATGAATAAAATATAGCTTATGCACTTGTATTTTTCTCGTGTCTGGTGTATAATGTATACAATAGCATTATAGTAGTTAAGTGTGCCCTTTGGCACGGATACTGTTATTTACGGTTACGCAGTGCATATTTGCCTGCGGGAAAGGCAGTTAATCTATGAATAAAAAAGTTAATAATACAGGCGCAAGTCTGAGAATATCAAATGATGTGCTTACAAAAATCGCAGAGGTTGCGGCAACCGAAATAAGAGGCGTTGCGTCTGAGGGCGAGCATCTTGTTATCTGCGACAAGAATATGGCTCAGTTTACGGGAAAAATTATGCCTCAGTCACCGGTTAAGGCAGTACTGAAAAACGATGCTGTCGAGGTTACAGTAAGCATTGTTGTGTTGCAGGGCTTCAAGGCGGAGAATGTAGCACGCTGTGTACAGGAGAGCGTAAAGTCTGCTATACAGAATATGGCAGGCATATCCGTATCTAAGGTAAATGTTAAAATTGCTGATATTATGCTTTCAAAATCAGCTGATTAAATAAAGGAAACAGATTAAATGACAGAAAGAAAACTTACACGTCACGAAATGAGAGAAGCGGCTTTACTTATTCTCTTTCAGATGAAACTTAACCCCGAAACGCTTGACGAGATACTGGAGGACTGCAAAGAGTCCTTTGAGATGGAATACAATTCCCAGTCTGTGAAGCTGGCGAAGGGTGTTGCAGAGCATGAAGATGAGCTGAACGGCATCATCGAAAGCTATTCACCCTCAAGAAAGCTCGACAGAATTTCGTACATAAACCTTGCTATTATGAAAATAGCACTGTATGAAATGAAATACTGCCCGTCCGTACCCGATAAGGTGGCCATAAACGAGGCAATAGAATTTGCAAAGGAATATGCCGACAAGACAGATGTACGCTTTATAAACGGCGTTCTCAATTCATATTATAAGGACAATCCGACAAAGGAACAACCTGATGCCTGATTTTTTTACCGTAACGGTTTCTCAGGTGACAAGACGGCTTTCGATGATAGTAAAGGGCGATAAGGCTCTGAACGATTTATATGTTTCGGGCGAGATTTCGAATTTTACTTTGCATAAAGCGTCAGGACATATGTATTTCACATTGAAGGACGAAACGGCTTCAATAAAATGCGTTATGTTTGCAGGTAATGCCCGCAGTCTTGATTTCACTCCGTACAGCGGTCAGAGCGTAATCGTTCACGGAAGCGTGAATGTTTACGAGCGTGACGGAGCTAATCAGATTTATGTCACTGATATGATCGAAAGGGGACAGGGCGAGCTTGCTCTTGCGTATGAACAGGCAAAGCGTGAGCTTGAGGCAGGCGGATATTTCAATAAAAAGCGTCCCATACCGAAACAGCCGAAAAAGGTTTGCCTTATAACCGCCGAAAAGGGTGCGGCGCTTCAGGATATGCTGAATATCATTGCAAGACGAAGACCTATACTGGAAGTGGTTTTTATACCAGTAACGGTACAGGGAGCATACGCACCGTCAACCCTTATCAAAGCGTTGGCTCTGGCTCAGAGTACAGGCTCGGATCTTATAATTATCGGCAGGGGCGGAGGCTCGGCAGAGGACTTGTCGTGCTTTAACGATGTCGGATATGCAAAGGCACTGTACAACAGCGAGATTCCGACAATTTCCGCTGTAGGACACGAAACGGATTTTACCATTTCCGATTTCGTAGCGGATTTCAGAGCGCCAACACCGTCTGCGGCGGCTGAAATAGCTACTGCGGTTACCTGCGATGATCTTTCGGAGCATATCGAGCTTGTCTATGACAGGCTCAGCGATATTATCCATTCAAAGACAGACAGCTACGAACAGCTTATAGACAGTATACAAAGGCACATTTCAGCTTACAGCCCCGGACAAAGAATAGAAAGATCCGAAAGGGAACTTGTGCTTATAAGCGGTAAAATCAGAACGGCAACCGACGCAGTTATTACAAAAAACAGCGTGTTGCTTGACAATTATTCGGACAAGATAGAGGCGTTAAGCCCGATAAACGTGTTGAAACGTGGATACAGTGCAGTAACCAAAAACAACAGCGCCGTAAACAGTATCGGTGATATTGAACAAAACGATACCGTTGAGATATTATTTGCGGACGGTACGGCTACAGCACAGATAAAGGAAATACACGAAAATAATAAGGAGTGTTTTAGATGAGCTTTGAAACAGCCATGAAAAGACTTGATGAAATCTCAGTACAGATGGAACAGCCCGATATAACACTTGACAATTCGATGAAGTGTTATAAAGAAGCGGTTGAGCTTATAGCTTTTTGCCGTAAGTATATTGATGAAGCAAAGCTGACGGTACAGAAACTGGAAGAGGTTTAAAATGACAGCAGAGAAGTACACCTTTCCTGTAAACGACGGCGGATTTGACGCTGTGTTCAGGGAATACCGTGCGATTTTTGAGAAGAAGCTCAGAACGGTATGTGATTCATTCTGCGATAACGGTGCAAAATACAAGGCTCTTTATGATGCGGCATCATACAGCCTTGAGGCAGGCGGAAAACGCATAAGACCCGTGCTTGCTTTTGAAATGTGCAGAGTGTGCGGCGGAGATATAAATGATGCCGTGCCTGCTGCTGTTGCCGTTGAGATGATCCATACATTCTCGCTTATTCACGACGATCTTCCTTGTATGGACGATGACGATATGAGAAGAGGCAGACCGAGCTGTCATAAGGCACACGGCGAGGCTGTGGCACTGCTGGCAGGCGACGCATTATCCGCCTATGCAGGAAAATATATCTGTGACAGCGACTTACCTGCCGAAAAAAAGACGGCGATGATAAAAGAACTGTATGACAGGACGCTCGGCATGATAGAGGGGCAGACGATAGACACGGACGGAAAATTCGACACGCTTGACGGATTGCTGTCAATGTACGAAATGAAGACCTCCGAGCTTCTTACTGCGGCTTCTGTTATGGGATGTATAGCGGCAGGCGCAGATGAGGAAAAAATATCGGCGGCAAGAGCCTATGCGCACGATGTCGGACTTGCTTTTCAGATTGTGGACGATATTCTTGACGTTACATCTACAGCGGAAGAACTCGGTAAGCCTATAGGCAGTGACGCACAGCAGAAAAAGACTACAAGTGTTACTCTTTTAGGGCTTGATAAAGCAAGGGAGCTTGCAAAAAAATATACCGAAGGGGCTGAAAAGGCACTTTCGGCATTTGAAAACAACGAGTTTTTGTGCCGGCTTACCGATTTGCTTTTAAACAGAAAAAATTGACAGTGGAATATAACCCCGGAGGGTCAGACATAAATGAGAACTGATCAGATCAATGTTATCCTGCTGATTGCACTTATCAGCTGGGGTACTGCACAGATTTTAAAAACGTTGATACATTTCATAAAGACGAAGAACTTTAAAGCGGAGCGCCTTACGGGTGCGGGCGGTATGCCGTCGGCACATTCGGCTACCGTATGTGCGACAGCAATAACCACCTGCAGAGTCTGCGGAATATGCTCGCCGGAGTTTGCACTTGCTATGATACTTGCTATGGTAGTAATGTATGATGCTATGGGTGTAAGACGATCCGCAGGACTTCAGGCTAAGGAGATCAATCGTCTGAGGCGTGTCGTCAACGAGCTTGACGAGGAATTTATGGACAAGTTCGACGATAAGGTTGACGAGATTGAAGAAAAGAAGCCTGAAGAAATACACGAACTGAAGGAATTTCTCGGACATACGCCGCTTGAGGTGCTCTGCGGCGCATTGCTCGGAATACTTATAGCTATGGCTGTACCGATACAGGTGGTCGGCTGATAGAATAATATCGGGAGATACAATTTGATACTGAAAAACGATATGTCCGCCGAGTATTTGAAATCGCTTACTCCCGAACAACGAAAAAAGCTGTGTTCGGAGATAAGACAGTTACTTGTGAAAACGGTAACGGTAAACGGCGGTCATCTTGCGTCAAACCTCGGTACAGTTGAACTAACAGTGGCAATGCACACCGTGTTTGACTCTCCGAAGGATAAATTTGTTTTTGATGTAGGACATCAGTCCTATACACATAAGATAATTACGGGCAGAGCGGGAAAAATGAATACTCTGCGCTGTGAGGGCGGTATTTCCGGATTTCCGAAGGCGGAAGAATCCGAGCATGACGCTTTTATCGGCGGTCACAGCAGTATTTCTATTTCTGCGGCACTCGGTATTGCCGAGGCTATGAGGTCAGACGGCGACGATCACAGCGTTGTTGCCGTTATAGGCGACGGCGCATTAACCGGCGGAGAGGCTTACGAAGGCCTTAACAATGCCGGAAAAAGCCGTTGTAATCTGATAGTAGTGCTGAATGATAACGAGATGTCGATCTCCAAAAATACCGGTGCGCTCGCTTTGTATCTGGCACAGATACGTTCTACAAGAAAATATTACAGCACAAAGAATTCCGTAAAGAATGTTCTTGATAAAACACCGATAATAGGAAAAGGCATCGGAAAAGCGGTAAAAGGCACTAAGCAGCTGCTGAAATATGCGATTTATCATTCAAACCTGTTTGAAGATTTAGGCTTTAAATATTTGGGACCGATAGACGGGCATAATCTTGATGAGCTGACAGAGGCACTTATGGTTGCAAAAATGATGCAGCGTCCGTGCCTTGTTCACATTTATACAAAAAAAGGTAAAGGCTATGCTCCCGCAGAGGATAATTCGGGAGAATACCACGGTTTGCCGCCTAAAAAAGACGATGATAACAATTGCAAAGGTGAGTGCTTTACAGACGCTTTCGGAAAAACTCTGCTCTCATTTGCCGATAATGACAACAGCATATATGCCGTTACAGCCGCTATGAAATACGGAACAGGGCTTCAGCATTTTTACAAGGCTTTCCCGGAGCGTTTCTTTGATGTCGGTATTGCGGAGCAGCACGCAGTGACTTTTTCGGCAGGACTTGCAAGTCAGGGTAAGCTGCCTGTGTTTGCAGTGTATTCTTCATTTCTTCAGCGGTCGTATGACCAGCTTATACACGATTGTGCAATAGAGAAACGTCATGTTGTGCTTGGAATAGACAGAGCAGGCTTTGTCGGTGAGGACGGTGAAACGCATCACGGCTTGTTTGATGTTGCGATGCTCACGACCGTACCCGGCGTTACCGTGTATTCGCCGTCAGATACGGCGGAGCTTTCGCAGTGTCTTGAGCAGGCTCTTTACAAGGATAAAGGCGTAGTTGCCGTAAGATACCCAAGAGGTTGCGAGCTATACCGTTCAGGCACGAAGGCGTACAGCGACTTCAGGCACGTTTCAAATAAAAGCAGAAAGCTGATTTTCACATACGGCAGAATATCTGCCTACGCTTATACCATTCACGGTGCTGATGTTTTACAGGCAATAAAAATTTTCCCTATCGCCGATGAAATAATTAATATTTGTCTTGCTTATGATGAAATATATGCCTTTGAGGAAGGCGAAAGAGAGGGTGGAATTGCTCAGAAGCTGTGTACCGCTTTGGCTCTTGCCGGATATAAAGGCAGGTTTACCATAACGGCGGTTGACGGATTTGTCCGTCATGCCGATGTTGCGACACAGCTGCATAACGCAATGCTCGACGCAGACGGAATGAGAAAAATTACAGGAGAATAAGATGCAGAAACGACTGGATGTTTATCTTTCCGAAAACAACACAGTAAAAAGCCGCAGCCTTGCCGCATCGCTCATAAAGCAGGGAAGCGTTGAGGTCAACGGCAGGATATGCACAAAAGCATCGTTTGCGGTTGATGAGAACGATAATATCAGAATAATCGGAGAGATGCCGAAATATGTCGGCAGAGGCGGATTGAAGCTTGAAAAGGCATTATCCCACTACAGACTTCATCTTGACGGTTCGGTGTGTATAGATATAGGAGCGTCAACAGGCGGTTTTACCGATTGTATGCTTCAAAACGGTGCGGTAAAAGTCTATTCTGTCGATGTCGGAACAGATCAGCTTGATGAAAAACTGAGAAACGATCCCAGAGTAGTTTCTATGGAAAAGACCGATATAAGAAACTGCGTAGGTGCTTTGCCGGCGGTGGATTTTATCGGCATAGATGTTTCATTTATATCGCTGAAGCTCGTTCTTCCGTCGGCTTATGCATTGCTTAAGGACGGCGGAGAGTGCGTAGCGCTTATCAAGCCGCAGTTTGAAGCAGGAAAAAGCCATCTCAGCAAACATGGAATAGTAAGAGATTCCAAAGTACATAAAAAAGTATGCGATGATATATCGGAGTTTGCCTCAACTCTTGGGTTTGAACGTGGAGAGGTCATATCCTCGCCCATAACCGGAGGCGACGGCAATACCGAGTATCTTATATATCTCAGACGTTTATAACATATAACTTACAAAGGCAGGTGAAATATCATGAAGGTAATGATATGTGCCAATCTCGCTAAAGAACGGAGCAGAAAAGCGGCGGCAGATGCGTGCGCTAAGCTGAATGAAATAGGCTTTCTGCCCATGATAGAAAAGCAGTACGAAAATATCATAAAGGTGGATAACGCCGTATACGCTAAAACAGACAGCCTTATAACCGACTGCGATATGTTTATGACTATAGGCGGTGACGGAACTATTCTCAAGTGGGGACAGAAAGCCGCCGCCTGCAATAAACTCTTGCTTGGAATAAATACGGGCAGGCTGGGCTTCATGACTTCTATAGAGAGCGGCGAGCTTGATACACTGGAACGTCTTAAAACAGGCGAATATACGGTGAGCAGAAGAATGATGCTCGATATTGAATATGAGGGCAAAGGCAATTACAGCGCCATAAACGATGTCGTATTCAGCAAATGCCGTTATTCAAAGCTGCCTGAATTTATTGTTTCGGTAGAAGAATATGAGGTGACAAAAATCAGAGCCGACGGAATTATCTTCAGTACGCCGGCAGGCTCTACAGCATATTCTTTATCGGCAGGAGGACCTATTATATCCCCTGATGCACAGTGCATTGAATTTACTCCGTTGTGCGCTCATTCGCTTTTCGGCAGACCTATGATATTTTCAGCAGATTCGGAAATAACGGTGCGTTTTTCTGCATATGAAGACAGCGGCGTTTCGCTCAGTATTGACGGTAATGACGATATGGATTTCAAAGAGGGCGAAATAATAAAGATAAGACGCTCGGAGCAGCAGCTTTCTATTATTGATATAAACGGCAGCAGTTTCTATAAAGCGGTACACAACAAGCTGATGAGACCGCTCAAATAAAATCTTACAAGGGGTGATATTGTGAAAAAGAAAAGACAGGCAGAAATTCTCAGAATCATATCTTCAAACGAAGTGGAAACGCAGGAAATGTTGCTTAATCTGTTGAAGCAAAAGGGCTATGATGTGACTCAGGCGACCGTTTCCCGTGATATAAACGAACTCAATATTGAAAAAACGGTTTCTTCAAACGGAGTCAACTGCTATGCAAAAGCGGAAAAGGTACACACGGTCAAGTTTCATAATATTATTTCGGAAGCGGTTGTCAATATAGATTACGCAATGAATATAGTTTCAATAAAATGCCACAGCGGTCTTGCAAATGCTGCTTGTGCAGGTCTTGATATGATGAATCTTTCCTATGTTGTCGGAACTATCGCAGGCGATGATACGATATTTGTACTGACAAGAACGGAGGGTGATGCAAGAATGCTGACACGTCACCTGAAGGAACTGCTTTAAGATAAGGAGGTCGGCGTTTTGCTCAGAGAATTATCTATTGAAAATCTTGCTGTGATTGAAAAGGCGTCGATAGCCTTTGACGATAAGCTGAATGTGTTTACGGGTGAAACGGGTGCAGGTAAGAGTATACTTATCGGCGGCATAAATGCGATACTCGGAGGAAGGGTAAGCAAGGATATTGTAAGAGCAGGCACAGAAAAGGCTGTTGTGACCGGCCTTTTTGACGATTTGCCCGAAAGCGTCAAAGCTAAACTCAGCGATAACGGTTTTGCTGTCGATGACGAGCTTTTGCTGCAGCGTGATATTCATGCGGACGGTAAAAGCACCGCAAGAATAAACGGCAGAGCAACAACAGTAGCAATACTTCGTGATATAGCGTCTGAACTTATTGATATTCACGGACAGCACGATAACCGTCTGCTTATGGACGGGGATAATCAGCGTGAGATACTCGACAGCTACGGCAAAAACAGCGGGTTGCTGTCGGAATATGCGACCGCTTTCAAGGAGTTTTCGGCTTTATCAAGAAAAATTAAAGAAGTCAGCCGTAAGAAAACCGAATCGCTTGAAAAGGCGGAGCTTCTGAGAGAACGTCTTGAGGAGCTTGACAGGTATAATTTTTCCGCAGATGAAGAAGAAACCGTAAAGCAAAAGATTGAGGAACTTCGCAACGCCGAATACATAAGCGAGAATCTGTATAATGCACAGACGGCAATATCGGGAGACGATGATACTGACGGAGCATATTCTATGCTCGAACATTGCAAAAACAGCGTTTCATCTCTCAGCGAAACTATCCCAGAGCTTGATAAACTGGCCGAGCGTATATCGGATATGTTGGTAGAGCTTGAGGATATAAGAGAAGAAATAGTGCAGAGAATACCCGATGAAGACGAGGATACCGCAGGAATGCTCGGCGTTCTTGAAGAAAGGCTCAGCGTTATATTGCGTCTGCAAAGAAAATACGGCACAGACCTTGCACAGATACTTGAAAATTCGGAGAAATGGCGCAACGAACTTTATGAAATAGATAATGGCGACGATATAATAGAAGAACTTACAGAAAAGAAAAAAGAAGCAGGCGAAAAAGTAAAGCGTCTTGCCACAGAGCTTACAGGCAGAAGAAAAAAAGCGGCGGACGAGCTTGCAAAGCGGATTTCTGCGGAGCTTACGTTTCTTGATATGCCGGATATAAGACTTGTGTTTGATATATCGCAGGATAAAGTCACTCTCAGCGGAATGGATAAGGTGGAAATGCTTATCTCCGTCAATAAGGGCGAAGATTTGAAGCCTATGAGTAAGATCGCTTCGGGCGGTGAGCTGTCAAGAATAATGCTTGCCGTCAAGAACGTGCTTGCCGAAACAGACAAACTGCATACGATGATTTTTGATGAAATTGATACGGGTATAAGCGGCAGAGCCGCCGCCAAGGTCGGATTAAAACTGCACGAGGCGGCGGAAAACAGGCAGATACTCTGTGTAACGCATCTTGCACAGATTGCGGCAATGGCGGATACACAGCTTCTGATAAAAAAGACCAGCGATGAAAAACGCACCTATACGGGCATTACAAAGCTGGATTTTGAAGGCAGAAAGAGAGAAATAGCAAGGATTATTTCCGGTGATGAAAACGATCCGATTTCGCTTGAAAATGCCGAAATGCTGCTGCTTAGAAAAAACGTGATATAAATTACAGAACAGTCTGAGGAAACTCAGGCTGTTTTTTTATGTCCGTATCACAAACCGACACTTTTTTACTTCCGTTTGTCCTATAATAAACGAGGGGCATAAAAATGGTTATTTATCTTGATGTGCTGATTCTGATAAATCTTTATGTTACATATTTTCAGATTCTTGCCGTAGCAGCATTTACTCACAGAAAAACAGTATGGTACAGAAAGCTGTCTGCGGCAGGCATAGGTGCGGTGGCATCACTGAGTATTTTCATTCCGCAGGAAATGGTTTTGACTCTTACTTTACTTAAGATATTTCTCTGTGCTTTGATTGCTTTTGTCGCATTCGGTTATACGGGATTTCGTGCATATGCGGTGAGCGTGCTGTTTTTGATGCTTGTCAGCTTCGTCTTTTCGGGGCTTATGCTTTGTGTGTGGCTGTTTGCCGCTCCTATGAAGATGCTGTTTATAAACGGCACTGTATATTTCGGTATTGATACGATGACGATAATTCTGTCTACCTGTGCGGCTTACGGAGTTGTCAGAATAATAAGATATATACTCGATAAAAACGGAAAAACCGATGGCAAGTATACTGTTATCATAAAAAATAACGGCAGGGAATGCAGGTTGTCGGCACTTGCAGACAGCGGAAACGGAATGGTCGACTGTTTCAGCGGATTGCCTGTGATAGTGTGCAGACGTGATATGTGCGCCGATGTTTCACCTCCTGCGATTGATATGATAGAAAATAACAGCGATATTTCGGAAATAGGCACGCAGATGATAAAGGGTGTCAGGATAATGCCGTTTTCCACAGTGGGAAAGGGTGGACTTATCTGTATGTTCAAAGCGGAGAGTGTTGTTATTGACGATGAAACGAATGAAGAAAAATATCCTGTCAATGCGCTTATCGGTATAGTGATAGGCGGAAGACAGGAATATGAAGCTATATTCAATCCGAAAATACTTGTGTGAGGTGTAAAATGCTCAAGATAATTGAAATTGTCAGCAATCTTATTTCAAAACTGCGTAAATCGGCAAACGGAAAATGCGAGTGCGATTATATAAACGGTGCGGAAACCTTACCTCCTCCGCTTTCAAAGGAAGAGGAAGCAAAAACGCTTGCAAAGCTAAACACGGACTTTGAAAACGCAAGGGAAACGTTGATTGTGCATAATCTGAGGCTGGTAGTTTATATCGCAAAGAAATTTGAAAGTACCGGTATAGGAATCGAGGATCTTATTTCCATAGGTACTATAGGGCTTATCAAAGCGGTGAACACATTCAGCGTGGAGAAAAACATAAAGCTCGCTACTTATGCCTCAAGGTGCATAGAAAACGAAATACTTATGTATCTGAGGAAAACGAATCCGCAGAAAATGGAGGTTTCAATAGATGAACCTCTTAATGTTGACTGGGACGGAAACGAATTGCTCCTATCCGATATTCTCGGAACGGATGATGATACTGTCAGCGTGGATATAGAATCTGAGGCAGAGAAAAGAATGCTTCTTGAGGCGGTGGAAAAGCTGGACGAAAGGGAAAAGCTGATAATGGAACTTCGTTTCGGGCTTAATAACCGCCCCGAAAAAACACAAAAGGAGGTCGCCGATATGATCGGGATCTCCCAGAGTTATATATCACGTCTTGAAAAGCGTATTATAAAAAGGCTCAAAAAGGAAATGGAAAGCCTGTGCAGTTAAGTGCTTCTGCTGTTTCTGCCAACTACCGCCATTGCACATTTTATTCCGTCCATTGCCGCTGTCACGATGCCGCCGGCATAGCCTGCACCTTCGCCGCAAGGATACAAGCCTTTCACGCTGACCGATGAAAGTGTTTCATCTCTTACTATTCTCACAGGCGATGAGCTTCTTGTTTCGGGGCCTGTCATAACCGCATCAGGAGAGCCGAAACAGCTGATTTTCTCGGCAAACTGCGGCAAAGCGTATCTTAAAGCATCGCATACGAAATCGGGCAGGTATTCATCGGGCGGCACAAATGTTGTGCCTATAGGATAGGAAGGAGTTATGTTGGCGAATTTTTCGGAGGTGCGTTTACTGAGAAAGTCGCCTACAAGGCATACAGGTGCGCTGTAATTTGCCCCTGCCGCTTTAAAGGCGGCTTTTTCTATCTTGCGCTGAAATTCTATTCCTGCCGTAATATCATCATTTTCAAAATCATCCGGAGTTATTCCGACAAGGACGGCACTGTTTGCATTTTCTCCGTTTCTTGCGTAATAACTCATACCGTTTGTGACTACCGTGTTTTCTTCGGAGGAAGATGCGGTGACTACTCCGCCCGGACACATACAGAATGTATAAACGCCTCTGCCGTTTTTGTCGTGAACCGACAGTTTATAGTCAGCGGCGGGAAGTGACGGGTGACCGCTCATTTCCCCGTACATACTGCGGTCAAGGTCGGATTGCTTATGCTCGATTCTTACTCCTACGGAGAAGTTTTTGGGCTGCATAGTAACGTTGCGGTTTTTCAGCATATAGAACACATCTCTCGCACTGTGACCTATGGCAAGAATCACATTGTCGGTTTCAATGGTGAATTCGGTGCCGTTTTTTATATAGCTTATGGCTTTAATTCTGCCGCTTTCGGTATCATAGCCGCAGAATTTTGCTCCGAATATTACCTCTCCGCCAAGCAAAATAATATCGTTTCTTATGTTCTTGACGGTTTCGGATAATTTGTCTGTGCCAATGTGCGGCTTCGCCTCATACATGATTTCTTCGGGTGCGCCGTGACGGACAAATTCTTCAAATACCGTTTTTGAAAGCGGATTGTTGACACCCGTGTTCAGCTTTCCGTCTGAAAAAGTGCCTGCACCGCCCTCACCGAACTGAACGTTGCATTCTGTATCAAGTATTCCTTTTTCCCAGAACGTTCTGACTTTCTCTTTACGGCTGTCAACATCAAGACCACGTTCAAGAACTATCGGACGCACACCGCACTGTGCAAGATAGAGCGCCGCAAACATACCCGCAGGACCGAAACCGACTATCACGGGACGCTTTGACAGCTTTGCTCTTTGAGGCAAGGAATATGGTATTTCTTTATATGACGAAATGTTCTTGTTGCCTGAGTTCTTCTTTAACACTGCGTTTTCGTTTTCGCAGGCAAACGCAACGGTATAAACAAAGTGTATATCGTCCTTGTGCCGTGCGTCAACGGATTTTTTTATAATTTTCAGCCGTGACGGGTCAGGCTGTGATGTTCTGAGCTTTTTGCCGATAAATGCCGTTATGTCGTTTATTGTATGCTCCGGCGGCATTTTGATATTGCTGTATTTTATCATTTTCTACTCCGATAAAGAAAGACTTGCGTTCATGCCTGCGGTATATCCGCTTTTCCACGCCCAGTCAAGATTATATCCGCCGCATTTGCCCTGGATATTGAGTATTTCACCGCACAGATATAAGCCGCTTGCCTTGAGGGATTCCAGCTTATCGGAAACCTCGTTTGCAGGTATACCGCCGCAGGTTATCTGTGCAAGGCTCCAGTCCGATACGTTTCTTATGGGGTAGCGGCTGTCCTTTGCAAGATTACATAACACTGAAATGTCCTTATCCGATATTTCGCCGCAGGTTTCAGAAAAAGGAATACCTGCTTTTTTCAGCATTGCCTGTCCTACACGTTTGTGATATATTCCCGTGAGAAGCTCTTCACACGGCAGTGACGCTCTTATTGCGGCTGTGCTTTTTATAAGCCCGTATAACTCGTCTTTGCCAAGCGTAGGGGCGGTGTCGAGTGAAATTTCACCGTTGTTTATATATTCTGCCGCTTTTGCCGACAGATTGAAAATACAGATTCCCGACAATGCACCGTCGGTAAACTGAACCTCTCCGGATTGCCTGTCTATCACCCTTCCGCCTGAGATAAGCGTAGCGTCAGCCGCCACACGAAGTCCCTTAAGCAATTTTACAAGCTCAATATCCGTTCTTACAGGCGCAAGGGCAGGAAAGAGCCTTGTCACCGAGTGACCTAAGCTTCTGCAAAGTTCATAGCCTTCGCCGCTTGAGCCGAGCGACGGAGCCGCTTTTCCTCCTGCGGCAATGATTACACGCTTTGCTTTTACCTGTGTTTCGCCGTCTGTTATGATAAAACCGTGTTTGGTTTTTGTTATTTCAGATACCGTAAAGTCGCATACTGTTCTGATGCCGGAAGAATCAGCGGCAAATCTGAGAGCGTCAAGCACAGAGGTTGCGGCATTGCTGTAGGGATATACTCTGCCGTTATCATCCGCACGGCAGATAAGCCCGAGCGAAGAAAAGAAATCCTCCGCATTGTCAATATCGGGGCTGATGTATGATAGAAGCTCCGTATCACCGGTATAATCCGCAGGAGATATATTGCGGTTGGTGAGGTTGCATCTGCCGTTACCGGTTGAAAGTATTTTTTTGCCTACCCTCTGCATTTTTTCGAGTACGGTCACATTGCCGCACCCGTAACGAGAAGCGGCGATGGCGGCGGCAAGCCCCGATGCGCCTCCGCCTATAATTGCTGTTTCGGTATCAATTATTTTCATTTCTGCTCCGTTCAAAGAAGTTAATTAAATTTATAATCTGTTAACATAAGAAGTATACCATATTATCATCGGGTAAGCAAGTGGTTTACCTGTTTGATGAATGATTGATTTTCGCAGGTAGTATGGGAATAACTGTGAGAAATACAAAGGAGAAGAATTATGGACAACAGAATAATGAGACTTATAATAGCACTTGGTAAATTTTCTGCACAACCAAGACAGTACAGAATAATGGAAGGACTTAACGCCAGCGAAACAGGCGTTTTCTGGGCAATGACGCAGATTATTGCGGAAAAACCGGATACCGAGCTGTTCGGACTGAGCGAACTTAACAGCTATCTTAATTTTACCAGACCGAATCTTTCACAGACTATCAACAAGCTGGAGGATAAGGGTTATGTTGAGAGAGTCGTTCTTAAGGATGACAGAAGGGTAACATATATCAGGCTCACTGAAAACGGAAAAGCAACGGCAAAAGCAAAATATGACGAGATTTTTGTAAGACTTGAAAATATAGCTAAAATACTCGGTGAAGAGGACACGGATAAGCTGATTGAGCTTGTTCTGCGTTTTGCGGACGCTTACGAAAAGTCGGCTGAACTGAAGTAAGAGAAAGGGAGCATAGTATTTGTTTAAAATATTCGGGTATCTCAAAAACAGCATACCGCAGGTTTTGCTGATAATTGTACTGCTTATAATTCAGGCGTGGGGCGACCTTACTTTACCGCAATACACATCGGATATCGTGGATATAGGTATACAGAACGGCGGTATAGAAAATGCGGCGGCAGATGCGCTGAGCGTTGACAGCTTTAATGCGCTTGAAGTGTTTATGAATGACGAGCAGAAAAGCATACTTGCAAAAAGCTATACTCTTGTGAAAAAAGGCGAAGCGACCGATTCTCAGAAAGACCGCTTTCCCGGGTCTGCCGATAATGACGTTTATTTTCTGAACGAACTTACGGAAGATGAAAAACAACAGCTCATTAATGCTGTCAATATACCTATGACGGCGGCTGAGATGATGAAAGAGCTTTCCTTTGAAGATTTGTCCTCTATGACCGAAAAGCAGGGGATTAAATTGCCTTTTACTTCTTTTGAACAGGCAGGAGAAATGCTCGGTATTTCTTCCGGCAAAGCAAATGCACTGACGATTATTACGGCACTTGCGGAAAAAGGCGGCATGGGTGATACCGATCTGTCGGCATTGTCTGACAAAATATCGGGAATGCCGGGAACTATAACAGAGCAGTCCGCAGTACGCTTTGTAAAAGACGAATATTCATCGCTGGGCGTTGATATGAACGTATTACAGCAGAACTATCTGCTGTCAGCCGGCGGAAAAATGCTGCTTATCGCACTTCTTATGATGGCGGTGTCCGTGACGGTAGGTTTCTTTGCGGCGACAACAGCGGCGAAGGTCGGCAGAGATCTAAGAGCCGGAGTGTTCAGAAATGTTGTCAGCTTTTCAAGCGCCGAGATTGACAGATTTTCCACTGCCAGCCTTATCACGAGAAGCACGAACGATATACAGCAGATACAGATGGTTATTGTAATGCTGCTAAGAATGGTTATATATGCGCCTATTCTTGGCATTGGCGGTGTATTTATGGTACTGACTACCGGTACGGGTATGGCGTGGATTATCGCCCTTGCCGTAATTGTTATTCTTGCGGTGGTGCTTATTCTGATGAAGATTGCGATGCCTAAATTCAAGCTGATGCAGAAACTGGTCGATAAGCTGAACCTTGTTGCAAGGGAGATACTTACCGGTCTGCCTGTTATCCGTGCCTTCAGCCGTGAAAAATATGAAGAAGAACGTTTCGATAAAGCCAATAAGGATCTTACATCCGCAATGCTCTTCACAAACCGTACAATGACGTTTATGATGCCTCTTATGATGATGATAATGAACCTTGTCACCGTTCTTATAATATGGGTAGGCGCAGGACAGATTTCGGACGGCTCTTTGCAGGTCGGAGATATGATGGCATTTATCACATATACGATGCAGATTGTAATGTCATTCCTTATGCTGACGATGATCTCAATAATGCTTCCGAGAGCGGCAGTTTCCGCAGAGAGAATAAACGAAGTCATTTCAGCCGAAAAGAGCATCACTGATAAGCCCGATGCGGCAACATTTGATAAAGCGTCGCTAAGGGGCGATGTTACTTTTGATCACGTTTCGTTTTGCTATCCCGATGCAAAGGAAGATGTTCTTACCGATATATGCTTTACCGCAAAGGCGGGTGAAACGACCGCTGTTATCGGCAGTACGGGTAGCGGCAAATCAACGCTTATAAATCTTATACCGAGATTCTTTGACGTTACCGAAGGCAGTATTACTATAGACGGAACCGACATCAGAGATGTAACACAGCATTCTCTCCATGACGTTACAGGCCTTGTGTCGCAGAAAGGCGTACTGTTCTCGGGCACGATAGACAGCAATATAAGATTCGGTGCGGAAAATGCCGATGATGAAACTATCAGATTTGCCGCAGAGATTTCGCAATCGTCCGAATTTATCGACAGCAAGCCGCAAAAATACAACGAGCCTGTTTCTCAGGGCGGAACGAATGTTTCGGGCGGACAGAAACAGCGTCTGTCTATCGCCCGTGCAATTGCCAAAAAGCCTAAGATATATCTGTTTGACGACAGCTTCTCCGCACTTGATTTCAAGACAGATGTGAAGCTGAGAAAGGCACTTGCCGACAATATTCACGATTGCACGATAATAATCGTTGCACAGCGTATCAGCACGATATTGAATGCCGATAAAATAATAGTGCTTGACGAGGGCAGAATAGCAGGAATCGGAACTCACAGTGAGCTTATGGAAAACTGTGAGGTATACAGGCAGATAGCACACTCGCAATTGTCGCAAAAAGACCTTGCGGCGATAGATAACGCAAAAGGGGGTGCTGTAAATGCGTAATTCTCACAGAGGAGGACCCGGCACTCCTGTAGAAAAGGCAAAGGATTTCAAGGGCAGTATCGGAAAACTGGCAAGGTATATGAGCGAATATAAGATTTCGCTTGTTTTCGTTGTGATATTCGCAATTACATCAACCGTATTCAATATTATCGGTCCTAAGCTGATGGGTAATGCCACAACGGAGATTTTCAACGGCATTATCGCAAAGGTAAACGGTACGGGCGACGTGAACTTTGATACGCTCGGTGCTATACTTCTTTTGCTTATAGGATTTTATCTTATCAGCAGTATCTGTTCATTTATACAGGGCTGGCTGATGACGGGCGTTTCACAGAAGGTCAGCTACAGACTCCGTAAGGAACTTATCGCAAAGATAAACCGTATGCCGATGAACTATTTTGACAAAAGCACGCACGGCGAGGCACTGTCAAGAGTAACAAATGATGTGGATACTCTGGCACAGAATCTGAATCAGAGCATTACACAGCTTGTCACCTCGGTTACCACTATCATAGGTGTAATGGTAATGATGCTGTCGATAAGCCCGCTTATGACGCTTATCGCCGTTCTTATTCTTCCTGTTTCGATGGTACTTGTGCTTTTCGTTGTAAAGATTTCTCAGAAGTATTTCAAGTCACAGCAGGAGTATCTCGGTCACATAAACGGACAGGTCGAGGAAATCTACGGCGGTCACAATATTGTCAAGGCGTTCAACCGTGAGGAACGTGTTATCAAGGATTTTGAAAAGGCAAATGATATTTTATATAAATCTGCGTGGAAGTCGCAGTTTTTCTCCGGTGTTATGATGCCTGTTATGACCTTTGTGGGAAATCTGGGATACGTTGCCGTTGCTGTTGTCGGAGGTTTACTGGCGGCAAATGGAACTATAATGGTCGGTGACATATTATCGTTTATCCAGTACGTCAAGAATTTCACACAGCCTATAACACAGCTGGCACAGGTATCAAGTATGCTTCAGTCGACCGCCGCAGCCGCTGAGAGAGTATTTGAATTTCTGGCAGAGGACGAAGAAGAGCAATGTGCGAAGGAACACGCAATGCTTACCGATACCTCCGGTAATACCAGAAATGTAACAACGCTTGATATTACCGGTGATGTAACGTTTGAGCACGTCCGTTTCGGCTACACCCCCGAAAAGATAATCATTAACGATTTCAGCGCAAGCGTAAAGCAAGGTCAGAAGATAGCAATCGTTGGTCCTACCGGAGCGGGAAAAACAACCATTGTCAAATTACTCATGCGTTTCTATGAACTTAACGGCGGAAGGATACTCATTGACGGGTATGATATAGCGGACTTCGACAGGAGTGAGCTTAGAGAGCTTTTCGGAATGGTGCTTCAGGATACATGGCTGTTCAAGGGCAGTATTATGGAGAATATCCGATACGGAAAGCTTGATGCGACAGATGATGAAGTTATTGCTGCCGCAAAAGCGGCTCACGTTGACCATTTCATAAGGACACTTCCCGGCGGTTATGATATGGAGTTAAACGAGGAAGCATCCAATGTATCGCAGGGCCAGAAACAGCTTCTGACAATAGCAAGAGCGATTCTTGCAAATAACAAGATACTGATTCTTGATGAGGCTACAAGCTCGGTCGATACCCGTACCGAGATACAGATACAAAAAGCTATGGATAATCTTATGAAGGGCAGAACAAGCTTTGTAATAGCACATCGCCTGTCTACGATAAAAGATGCCGATCTTATACTTGTTCTTAAGGACGGAGATATTATCGAGCAGGGTAATCACGAGGAACTTATTGCAAAGAACGGTTTCTATGCCGAGCTTTACAATTCACAGTTTGACAGCTGATACCGCTGAGGTTTAGAGGTTTATTAAGAATTTGCAAAGGTGCAAAGCAGAAATGTTTTGTGCCTTTTGCTTTTTGCCCGGCGAATTAATCGCAAATCGTGCTGTTTCGCTTTATACGGCGGTAAAAGCAACACGGATATTCTGCCGTAAATAAATTACCTGCCTTGTTGTTTCCGACCTTGACAATGAATTTAAAAGGGAATATACTTATATCAACGACAGATTTCGGAGGTGTCTATTTGTTACAGGACGTTGTATCCGTTTCACTCCCTGTGAATGAGCGGATGATGATAAAAAAGAACCATTTTGAGCCGTACAACCTTACAGGCAACGAAAAGCGTATATGTATAGTTACAGGTATTCACGGCGATGAACTGGAAGGGCAGTACGTTTGCTATGAACTGATAAGAAAGCTCAGCGAAAACAGGCATTTGCTCAGCGGTATAGTTGATATATATCCGTCTATGAATCCGCTCGGAATGGATTCGATAAAGCGTGAGATGCCGATATTCGAGCTTGATATGAATATGATTTTCCCCGGCTCGGAAACCGGTGCGGTGGCTGAGCATATTGCCGCCGCTATCATGAACGATATAAAGGGTGCGGATATATGTATCGACATTCACGCAAGCAATATATTCCTGCGTGAAATTCCGCAGGTGCGTATTTCGGAAGAAACTGCACCGAAGCTGTTGTCCTATGCCAAAATGCTGAATGTTGACTTTATATGGGTACACTCCAGCGTCACTGTTATGGAGGCTACTCTCTCACACAGCCTTAACAAAGAAGGAACGCCGACACTTGTTGCTGAAATGGGTGTTGGAATGCGTATAACCAAGTCTTACGGCGATCAGCTCCTTGACGGAATATTCAACCTGATGGCTGAGATGGGAATATGGACAGGCGAAACGAAGAAGGTTTCTCATCCTATTGTTTCCACAGACGGAAATGTATCGTTCATATATTCGGATACATCCGGTATTTTTATGCCTGCAATAAAGCACTGGGCAGGAATATCCAAGGGAGATCATATAGGCGATATACTCGATCCGCTTTCGGGTGCGGTCGAGCAGGAAATATTCGCACCTTGCAGCGGTATTGTATTTACGTTGCGTGAGTACCCTGTTGTATATGAAGGCTCGTTGCTTGCAAGAATACTCGGAGGGTGCTGAAATGAATAAAGAAAACATAGTTACATTGAAATCACCTTACCGTGATGATTTTCAGATAAACGGATACAGATTCGGTAAGGGTGAAAAAACCTGTTGTATAGTCGGTGCAATGCGTGGCAACGAGGTTCAGCAGTTATATGTATGCTCACAGATCATAAGAGCCCTTTCAAATATTGAAAAAAAGGGCGATCTGGTTTACGGTAAACAGATAATGGTCATCCCTTCGCTGAATCCGTTTTCGATGAATATCCAGCGCCGTTTCTGGTCAGTAGATAATACCGATCTCAACAGAATGTTCCCCGGTGACGCACACGGAAAGACCACACAGAGAATAGCCGCAGGCATATTCGATTTTATAAAGGAATATCAGTACGGCATTCAGTTTACTTCATTCTATATTTCCGGTGACTTTATACCTCATGTAAGAATGATGGATACCGAGCATAAAAACATAGGACTTGCAAATTTATTCGGTCTTCCGTATATACTTCTCAGAAAACCCAAGCCGTTTGACACGGCAACGCTGAACTTCAACTGGCAGAACTGTGATACGAGCGCATTTTCCGTATATACAAACGAAACAGAGCATATTGACGAGGAATCGGCAAATATAGCGGTAAGCGCTGTACTCCGTTTTTTGTCGAGAATGGGCGTCATAAAGTATCAGAGCCACGGCGGTTATATGGCAACTACGCTTGAAGAAGAGCATCTGATGTCAGTACACGCTAAAAGCGGCGGAATATACCGCAGGATAAAACAGCCCGGCGACGAGGTGGAGCAGGGAGATGTAATGGCAGAGATACTCGATCCGTTTGAAGGCACGGTCAAGGAAGAAATCAAGTCACCCGCAAATGGAATTGTGTTCTTTGCACATAAATCACCGCTCGTGCTTGAAAACTCGGTCGTTTATAAGATAATCAAAAGATTGCATATCTGATGCTGTTGCGATTATTTCAGAAAACAGATAAAAAATGAGCCATACAGAGTAGGTATTCTCTGTATGGCTCTTTTACAGCGGCCGTGTATGTGGATGTTGGCGGATAACAGGGTGTGGCATTGAGGGTAGTTTTGATGGGAATTTGCTTTTGATTTATGCCGGATAACCTGTATATTAATAAGCACTGCTAAAAAACGACCTATATATATAACGCAGAAACTCCGAAAATGTGACGTCTGATTTGATGTTAATTTTGCATTTTGCTGATATTTTGTACACCTGCATAAAAAACGAATTTTCCACGTCTTGCTTTTATGCACAAATACAACATTTATTATTACAAAAATGTAAATAAAGAACAAGTGAAAATGTGGCACATATTTCAGCTTTATTTGGCGGATAATAAAAAACCGGGCAAGATACCCGGCTTTTATAATATGATTATGAATTTTGTGTTTGTAATCAGACTTGATTGGTACTGTCCGGATTTGCCGCACCGCAGTTTGAACAGAATTTCTGTCCTGCGGAATTTTTGTTTCCGCATACGCAGTACCACTCGCTGTTTTGAGAAACGTTGCTTGTCGGCTGAGCTGCCGCTTCTGTATTGCTCTGTGCGTAAGTCTGATAATTCTGCTGAGGACTGCTGCAGTTATAGTAGCCGTTCCGAAAAGAAGTATTGCAGTTGTTGTAACCGGGCATATTATATGCCTGACTGCGTGCCGCCGTATTTGCCGTTGCGGCTGCCGTAAGCGTTTTATCGGCCATTGTTTTGAAGCCGATAACGGTAGCGAATATGCCGAAAGCGGCTATAAGAATGCACACTATCATTGAAACTACAAATACCGCATTAACAACGGAAATAGCAAAATCCATCGCTTCATTTGCCGTTGCAAAATCCTCAAAATCAAGTTCTCCGCTTGCAATAGCGTCATAAAGCATCTGCCTGAAAGCGTCGCCTCCGAAAATAACGTTCATAACACCGAGAGAAACAACGCCTGTCAGCTCGAAGAATGTGATTACCGCTGTAATTATTGTTGTTACCGTTATGCCTGTACGGCTGTTCGTCAGCGGCTCCTGCTTATATCTGGAACAGAGAACAAGCACAATTATCGAAAGTGCTATAAGTACCAATTTGCATATCTCCTTTGATGAATTTATCTTATATGTCCGCAGTAAATACAGAATTTGTTGTCCGATTCGTTGTACTTACCACAGCTTGTACACTGCCATGCGGTATTTTCGGTTGTAAAGCTCTGCTGAACATTTGCGGCAGATTGTGTGTGGTATATCTGCTGTGCTCTTGCGGCGTTTACTCTCTGCTGTTCGCTGTAAGCCGCAGAGGTGAGCTCATTGTTGCTCATACACTTGTATCCTTTGATACAGGCGATGACACTCAGAGTGATAACGCCGCAGTAGTATATCACGGTTATTGCAAAAACGCTTGAAGCGAACACTGACAGAATGGGGTGATAGTTTTCGCTCTCCGAACCATAATACATCGGTAATACGCCGAACAGAAACGACATCAGCTTAATTGATGCCAGAACTGTCAGAATAATAGTCAGCACCTTGATTCCGGTGAGTTTTGAAACGATAGGACAACTCTTATAAGAACTGCATAAAACGAGTAAAGCGATAGCAATACCTATATTGAGCATACAGGTCCCTCCTTACTGACCGTTAGCGTTTCCGGAAGGCGCATTGTTTTTTGGTGCGCCGCACTGCGAACAGAAATCTCCGCCTATATCCTTGTTTATTGTACCGCAAATGTTACATCTCCATGTGTTGCACTGAGGCTGCTGCATCTGCTGGGGCGGAACTGCGAAGCCTGCTCTGTACTGCTGCTGTAATGCGGCCGCTTTATCGAAGGCTTTCTTTTTAAGCTCCTTGTCAGAGAGCGTTGTATATCCTACAATACACATTATAATTCCCGCAATGACCGTTGCGATTATAACGATATAGTACGACACATATATTGCATATTCGCTTGTTCCCGGTACAAAGGAAGTGAAATTGTAGCTTGTGAAATAGTCGTAAGGGTTGCAAAGAAGCCTGAAAAAGTCAATCTTGAACAGCAGAAGAAGTGAATCGAATACAGTAAGCAATACAGTTATTGCAGTAAGCGATTTCCTCTTGCCGAGTGTGGGATTTTTTCTGTATTTGGCAGTAATAATAAGCACTGTTATTATAAAAACAACAACTGCCAGATAAAAAATAAATCCGTCAAATAAGCTGGAGAGCAATTTGTCTGTGGTCGAATTGAAATTTTCTGTGTCATTCAGAAATCGGCTTGCAGATGTAAGTAAATTGATCATTTTGAATCCTCCTTAATAATTAAAGCAAATTTATGTAAAAAAACTTCTACTGATGTGATTTTATCACATTATTTCCTCTTTGTCAATCAAAGTAAAAAATATTGACAATCCGCCCTTGCGGATATATAATATAAGTTAGTGCAACGGTTATATTTTTTCAGAAAACCGTTTTGGATACAGCGTTTCTATGCTGTGGAAAGGAACATTATTATGGCAGTATTGGTAACAGGCGGAGCAGGCTATATCGGCTCTCACACCTGCGTGGAGCTTCTTAACGCAGGCGAGGATATTATTGTAATAGACAACTTCTATAACTCAAAACCGAAGGCTATTGAGGCAATCAAGGAAATCACAGGCAGAGATTTCAGATTCTATGAGAACGACTGCTGTGACAGAGAAGCTCTCGACAGGATTTTCAGAGAGAACTTCATCACAGAAGTAATACATTTTGCGGGCTACAAGGCAGTAGGCGAAAGCTGTGTAAAGCCTATAATGTATTATGAAAACAACATCAATTCAACTCTTGCGCTTATCGAAACAATGCAGAAATACGGCTGTAAGAAGCTCGTATTCAGCTCGAGTGCAACAGTTTACGGCATACCCGATAAAGTGCCGGTAACAGAGGATTTCCCTTTGAGCGCTATCAATCCATACGGTTCTACAAAGCTGATGATTGAGAATATGTGCAGAGAGCTGTACGCATCCGATGATCAGTGGAGCATTATCCTTTTACGTTACTTCAACCCTATCGGTGCGCACGAGAGCGGTAAGCTCGGTGAAGACCCCAACGGTATACCGAATAACCTTATGCCCCTTATCCTCCGCACAGCCTCAGGAAAAATGGCAACGCTCAGCGTATTCGGCAATGATTATCCCACTCCCGACGGCACTTGTGTAAGAGATTACATTCACGTTGTTGACCTTGCACTCGGTCATGTTGCCGCAATAAAGGCGGCAAGAGCGCATACAGGCTGTCCCGCATACAACCTCGGTACAGGCAAGGGATACTCTGTGCTTGATATTATCAACGCTTTCGAAAAGGTAAACAAGGTCAAGGTACCTTATGTTATAACAGGCAGACGTCCCGGTGACGCAGCTGCTTGCTACTCAAATCCCTCGCTTGCCAAGAAAAAGCTCGGCTGGACAGCAAAGAGAGGTCTTGAGCAGATGTGCCGTGACAGCTGGAACTATATCAAGGCAAATTCCTGATAAAAACAGAATATATAAAAGCCGCTTGGCGCATAGGCTGTGCCGTGCGGCTTTTTTGTAAAACGGAGAATGATATGAGATTTACATTCTGTCCCGATTGTGCAAGCAGACTGGTAGGACGTAAGACCGGAGATGACGGCCTTGTGCCGTATTGCGAACAGTGCAAACGTTTGTGGTTTGATATGTTCTATAATTGCGTGATAGTCCTTGCAAGACGAGAAGATAAATACGCCCTTATCCGTCAGCACAGCGGTGACGGCAGTATAAGCGAGGACAGATTCGTCTGCGTGTCCGGCTACATAATGACGAACGAAACAGCCGAACAGGCGGCGGTGCGTGAGGTCACAGAAGAACTCGGACTAAAGCCGGTCAAGGTACGCCTTGTTGCAACATACACCTATCAGAAAAAGCAGATGCTGATGACGGGGTTTCTGGCTGAGCTTCCCGAGGGTGATTTCTCGCTTTCGGATGAGCTGATCACGGCGCAGTGGTTTGATGAAGCTGAAGTCGGTGTAAGGCTTGCGGACAGCTCTGTCGCAAAGCTGTTATTCAATGATATAAAAGGAGCAAAGCTATGAGAAAAGATCTACCGCCTATAGAGCCGTATGAGCGTACCGCTCATTATTACGAAACCGACAGAATGGGCATAATACACCATTCGAATTATATAAGGTGGTTCGAATAAACAAGAATACATTATCTTGACAAAGCAGGCTACCCCTATTCCGAAATGGAAAAGGACGGAGTTATGATACCTGTGCTTTCTGCCGAATGTACTTATAAAAATGCCGTGCATTTTGACGAAACGGTGCTTATAGACCTTAAAATCACAGAGTTCAACGGCTTTAAAATGACAATTGATTATGTGGTAAAAGGCAAGGAAAACGGCGATGTCAAGGCAACAGGCAGAACACGTCACTTCTTTGTGAACAGCGATTTCAAGCCGGTAAGAGTAAAGGACAAGTATCCGAGAGTGTACGAAGTGTTCAACAGTCGCAAGGAGGAAGAATGAAAAGGATAAACATAAACGAGAATAAAATCAACATTGTATTTGATATTGAAGATAACGGACAGATAAAGCTGATGCACTTTTCGGCGCTCCCGTTCAACGAAAATGATATATGGGACGAGATGTTCGAAAAGGATCATCTCGGCTGTTTTGACATAGCTCAGGTCGAAATAGCAGGACTTGACCGTCCGTGTGAACGTCACGGCACGAAGTACATAGTAACGGCACCGGGCTACAGACTTAAGTACAAGGATTTTTCCGATACCCGTGACAATATCGGCAGGCTTATAAAAGTAACGCAGTATGACGAGCCGACAGGTATAGAAGTAATCAGCACGTTCCGTTTCTATGACGGCATAAGCATAGTGCGCACCTATACGGAAGTCAGAAATACGTCTGCGACCGAAACATACACGTTGACCTATGTTTCATCGTTCAACTATCTAGGTTTTGAAAAAGAGGGCATTCTTCCCCGTGACGATAAGTTTATTATAAAGATACCGCATAATTCGTGGCAGAAGGAAATGCTGTGGCAGGACTACACCTTTGAACAGCTCGGTATGCCGCAGTCGCAGAAAGACGGCTGGGAACACTGCGGCAAGGCGATAAATGTAACAAATGTAGGTAACTGGTCAACAAACGAATATCTACCTATGGGTTATATTCAGAACACTGAAACAGGAAACGGGCTTTTCTGGCAGATAGAGCATAACGGCTCGTGGCACTGGGAGATAAGCGACCAGAGAGGACATTTTTACCTTGCGCTCAGCGGACCTAACGAACAGCAATCCCACTGGTTCAAGAACCTTGCTCCCGGGGAGAGCTTTACGTCCGTTCCTGTCGCAGTCGGCGTATGCCGTGACTTTGACGAGGGTATGGGTGAGCTTACAAGATACCGCCGTGCGATACGCAGAAGGAATACCGATAACGAAAAGCTGGCGGTTATTTTCAATGACTATATGAACTGCCTTTGGGGCGACCCTACCGAAGAAAAGGAAATGCCGCTTATAAAAGCCGCCGCAGAGGCAGGATGCGAGTATTACTGCATTGATTGCGGCTGGTATGCGGACGGTTTCTGGTGGGACAGCGTGGGCGAGTGGCAGGAAAACCGCCGCCGTTTCCCGAACGGTCTTAAGAAGGTGACCGATGAGATAAGAAAATACGGTATGATACCGGGCGTATGGCTTGAGATAGAAGTTATGGGCATAAACTGCGAAATGGCAAAGAAAGTGCCTGACGAATGGTTCTTTATGCGGCACGGCAAGCGTGTATACGATCGTTCACGCTATCAGCTTGACTTTTCAAATCCCGAAGTCAGCGCTTATGCCGACAGCGTAATTGACCGTCTTGTAAAAGATTACGGTGTAGGCTACATAAAAATGGACTACAACATAGAACCGGGAATAGGCACTGAGGTAGGCTGTGACAGTGTCGGCGAAGGACTGATGCGTCACGAAAAGGCATATCTTGCGTGGCTTGACGGCGTGTTTGCACGTTACCCCGAGCTTATCATAGAAAACTGCTCAAGTGGCGGTATGAGAATAGACTATGCGATGCTCAGCCGTTATTCGATACAGTCAACGAGCGATCAGGACGATTACAGAAGATACGCTACAATAGCGGCAAACGCACCGACAGGTCTTTGCCCCGAACAGAGCGCTATATGGTCATATCCGCTGACAGACGGCGACAGAGAAGAGGTTGTGTTCAATATGGTAAACGCTATGACACAGCGTATCCATCAGAGCGGACACCTTGCAAATCTCAGCCCCGAGCGAATGGCACTTGTAAAAGAAGCGCTTGAATGTTATAAAAGTATCCGTGAAGATATCAAGAAATCTGTACCGTTCTGGCCCTTGGGATTATCTCATATCGGTGACGAATGGGTAACACTGGGTCTTAAAGCAGGAAATAAAGCCTATCTTGCGGTATGGCGCAGACAAGGAAGCAACGAGTGCTGTAATATACCGATAAGATATGCAACTGAGAATGCAAAGGTAAGCTGTATATACCCGTCCTTTGACGAGGGTGGGCACAAATTCAATCCGCTTTCAAGGTCGCTTTCTGTAAAATTGCCCGAATGCTTCACGGCAAGGCTTTTTGAAATAGAATTGTAATAAAAAGGATAAGTGTTGACTTTTATACTTTAGAGTGATAAAATAGTAGTATTATTATAGAGGTATTTTACCTATTTGCTTTTGAGAAAGGGAAACGCAATGAACACAAAACTTGTTTCAAAGGATAAAGACGAGCTTTTCAAAGCGATAATGGAGCTTAGAAGTATTGAAGAATGCTACGACTTTTTTGAGGATTTATGCACTATAAGAGAGCTTGAATCAATGGCTCAGCGTCTGCATGTTGCAAAGCTGCTTGTAGAGGGCAGAGTGTACAGCGATATAGTCGAAGAAACAGGAGCCAGCACCGCCACGATAAGCCGTGTAAACAGGTCTTTACAGGGCGGAAATGACGGCTACTCCATCGTTTTCGACAGAATGAAGGATAACGATTGACCGAAAGGGTGATAATATGTCGGCATACGGTTGTTTTGCGGACGTTTACGACACGCTGACTTCCAATATCGACTATAAGGAACTTGCCGGGTATTACGACAGGATAATTACTTCTCACGGCGGCAAAAAGGGCATACTTCTTGACCTCGCCTGCGGTACGGGCAGTATGTCAATGCAGCTATCTGCTCTCGGATATGATGTTATCGGAGTGGACTTAAGCACTGAAATGCTCAGTGTGGCAAAGGAAAAACCGCACAAAAACATAGAGTATCTCTGTCAGGATATGTGCGAGCTTGATATGTACGGCACTATTGATGTTACCGTATGCGTGCTTGATAGCATAAATCATCTTGACAGCAAAGAGGATATACTGCGTTGCTTTAAGTCGGTATCTCTCTTTTGCGATCCGAAAGGACTTTTTGTGTTTGACATCAACACTGTGAGAAAGCACAGAGAGGTGCTTGCGGATAATACATTCGTGTACGATATGGAGAAAGTCTACTGCGTATGGCAGAATTATCTTGACAGTGACAGTGAAGACAGCAGGGTTGATATTGCACTTGATATTTTCACTGAAAACGAGGACGGCTCTTATGAGCGTTCCTGTGAGGATTTTTCAGAGATTGCTTTACCGCTTGAAGAAATTGAAGAATTACTGCATAAGGCAGGCTTCAGAATTCTTGACAGATATAATTATATGACAACAGAAAAGGGCAGTGAGGACAGTGAAAAGGTGCTTTACTGCTGTGCAAAGGAAACAGAATAAATGGGAAAGATAGTAAGAGCTTTATCGGCAGACGGCAGTGCGCTTTGCAGTGCTGTCGATACTACTGATATTGTAAATGAAATACACAGAATACACGGCACATCCGCAACAGCATCGGCAGCGGCAGGAAGACTTGCAACTGCGGCTTGTATTATGGGTGCGCTTATGAAAAACGAAACCGACAGACTTGAACTGAGGATAAACGGCGGCGGAAAAATCGGTACAATTACGACCGTAGCCGACTACAGAGGCAACGTAAAATGCTGTATGGACAATCCTTTTGCAGATCTGCCGCTCAACTCCAAAGGTAAACTGGATGTCGGAGGAATAGTAGGCACGGACGGTTATCTTTCGGTAATAAGAGATCTCGGTATGAAAGAGCCTTATGTCGGACAGGTGCCTATAGTGAGCGGAGAAATAGCTATGGACATAACGCAGTATTATGCGGTAAGCGAGCAGATACCTACCGTCTGCGCACTGGGCGTACTTGTCGATACCGACCTTACGATAAAAAAGGCAGGCGGATATATGATACAGCTTGTACCGCCCGTGAACGAAGCCGCTATAGATTTTATCGAAGAAAATATAAAGGATATGCAGTCCGTTACTAAAATGCTTGAGGACGGACTTACTCCCGAAGAAATAGCCCTCAAAGGACTTAAAGGCCTTGACGGAGAGATACTTGACAGCTGGGAGGCACAGTATTACTGCGATTGCTCAAGAGAGCGTACCGAGCAGGTACTTATAACGCTCGGCAAGGACGAGCTTGCAAAGCTTGCAGAGGAAGAGCCTGTCACGGAAGTGTGCTGTCATTTCTGCGATAACAAATATCGTTTTACATCGGAAGAACTGAAAGAACTTATCAAGAGGATATAATTTCTTATGAAAAAATGGCTTGTCAGAAATACGGACAATGCACTTGCAATGAAACTCAAGACCGATACGGGACTGCCGATGCTTTTGTGCAGTCTGCTTGTCGGCAGAGGAATATACACAGCCGAGCAGGCACAGCAGTATTTCAACGGTACGGAACTTTCCGACCCCTTGCTTATTGCGGATATGGATAAAGCTGTGCAGGCGATAGAAGCGGCGGTCGATAACGAAATAAAGATAACCGTGTACGGCGATTACGACTGCGACGGCGTTACATCTACCGTTATGCTTTTCACACATCTTGATGCAATAGGTGCTGACGTAAACTGGTACATACCCACCCGTGAAGAAGGCTACGGGCTGAACGAAAATGCGATACGCAAACTGCACGAGGACGGTACGGGTCTTATAATAACGGTAGACAACGGCGTTTCAGCCGTCAACGAGGCTGAACTTATATATGAACTTGGAATGAAGCTGGTCGTCACCGACCACCATCAGCTCCCTGAGATTCTGCCTAAAGCGGAGGCTATCGTAAATCCGCACAGACAAGATGACAGTTCTCCATATAAAGAGCTTGCCGGCTGCGGCGTTGCGCTAAAGCTGATTATGGCACTGGAACGTGATGTTGAAGGTGTTCTTGAGCAGTATGCCGACCTTGCGGCTATCGGCACTATAGGCGATGTTGTCGCACTGACAGGAGAAAACCGCATAATAGTAAAGCGTGGACTTCTTGAAATGCAGTACAGCGAAAATCAGGGACTTCAGGCGCTTATCAATGTGGCAGGACTTGATGCCGAAAGTATTACTTCTACAGGCATAGCGTTCGGCTTATGCCCCCGTATAAATGCTGCAGGACGTTATGACAGTCCGAAAGCGGCGGCAGAGCTTCTTATGGCTCAGACCGGACAGATAGCCGAGATAAAAGCGCAGGAACTGAATGAACTGAATGCTAAGAGAAAACAGATCGAAAGTGAGATTCTCGAAATGGCAAAGGCTCAGCTTATTGCCGACCCTAAAGCGTTCAACTCCCGTGTGCTTATTGTTTGCGGCGAGGGCTGGAATCACGGAATTATAGGTATAGTCAGTGCAAGACTTCTTGAACTTTACGAAAAGCCCTGTATCGTCATAGGAATAGAGGGCGATGAGGCAAGAGGCTCAGCGAGAAGCATCGAAGGCTTTTCACTTTATACCGCACTTGATGCGTGCAGTGAGCATCTTACACGTTTCGGAGGTCATACGAAGGCGGCAGGTTTTTCGCTTCCGAAAGACAAGGTAGATGATTTTATAGCTCAGCTGAGAAGCTATGCGGATGAAAAATTTCCTTCAATGCCGGTTATGACAACGGAGGCTGATATTGAGCCGGAGCTGTCCGACCTTGAAATATCTTCAATCGAGAATCTTCGTCATTTACAGCCTTACGGTGAAGAAAACAACGCTCCGCTGTTTTTGATGAGAAACTGCACAATTATATCCTCAAGACCGCTAAAAGACGGTAAATATACATCGTTTACCGCAGAGTATAAAGGCTCGCAGTTCAAATTTCTCTGCTTCGGAACATCGTTTGATAAGTTCGGATATTATCCCGGAGATAAGGTCGATGTGCTGAGCCATATCGAAATAAACGAATATAATGATAAAAAAAGCGTCAGCGTAAGAGTAAAGGACATACGCAGAAGTGATTTTCCGCAGGATAAGTATTTTGCCGCAAGGAATTTCTATGAAAAAATCCTCAGAGGCGAAAAAACCGATGCAAGACTTCTTAAACGTATCCTGCCCGATAAGGAGAATATGAAGCTCCCGTTCGACCTTGCAAGAAAGCTGACCTCTATAGATTCAGCCGCACAGATTGCAATGTCGCACGGTATGAATTACTGCCTTTTTATGATGTGCCTTCATGTTTTTGCGGAATTCGGTCATCTTGAGCTGGACAGAATAAACGGTACGATGAATTTCATAAAAGGCGGCAGACGTATAGAGCTTGAAAACTCGGCAGTGATAAGAAGAATAATGAAATCCTGCAGCTGAAAAATTAACGATAAACGGAGGCTGTAAGCATGACATATACAATAGATATGCTTATTGACAAGATAAAGGAAGTAGGAAAGAGCTACGACCTTGATAAAATACAGGCGGCTTATGAGCTGGCGGAAAAGGCGCACGACGGTGTTTTCCGCTCGTCCGGAGAGCCTTATATTACACACCCTGTAGCAGTAGCATATATACTTGTAGAACAGTTCTGCATGGATACAGATACAATATGCGCCGCTCTCCTGCATGACGTTGTAGAAGACACCGATGTCGGTCTTGATGTGATACAGAAGAAGTTCGGCGAAGACGTGGCGCACCTTGTTGACGGCGTTACAAAGATAGGTCAGGTTCCCCTCAACACCCGTGAGGAACAGCAGGCAGAGAATATCCGTAAGATACTTATCGCAATGTCAAAGGATATTCGTGTTATTATCATAAAGCTTGCCGACAGACTTCATAATATGAGAACGCTTGCAAGCAGACCGCCCGAAAAACAGCGCAAGACTTCTCTTGAAACGATGAACTTCTACGCACCTATAGCCCACAGGCTCGGTATCAGTGACGTAAAGGAAGAAATGGAAGACCTTGCCCTGCGCTATCTTGACCCATACGGCTTCAAGGAGATAGAGTCGCTTCTTGATGTCCATAAGGATGAGCGTGATACGTTTATCGACAAGATAAAAGGTATGATAAGAGAGCGTATATCGGACATTCAGCCACCGCCGATAATCGAGGGCAGAGTAAAAAGCATATACAGTATTTACAAGAAGGTTTATGTCAAGGGAAAGGATTTTTCGGAGATATATGATATATATGCCGTGAGGATCATTCTTCAGACAGTTGTCGAATGCTACAACGTACTCGGTATCATTCACGATATGTTCCGCCCTATCCCTTATCGCTTCAAGGACTATATAGCAATGCCCAAGCCCAACCGCTACCAGTCGCTCCATACGACCGTTATCGGTAGGGAAGGAATACCCTTTGAAGTACAGATAAGAACGCAGGAAATGCACAACACCGCTCAGTACGGCGTTGCGGCACACTGGAAATATAAAGCCGGAATATCGGGAAATGTTGCAGGTGAAAAGCGTTTCGACTGGATAAGACAGCTTCTTGAACAGCAGCAGGAAGCTGACGATGTAGAGCAGATCTCAGAGGCTATCAAGGTCGATCTCGCCCCTGACGACGTATATGTTTTCACCCCGAAGGGCGATGTTATAACACTGCCTGCAGGCTCTAATGTTATAGATTTTGCCTACGCTATTCATACGCAGGTCGGCAATAAAATGACAGGCGCAAAGGTCGGCGGCAGAATGGTGCCGTTTGACCATACACTTCACACGGGCGACATCGTTGAGATACTGACCAGCGGAAGCGATAATTACGGACCTAACCGAAACTGGAGCGAAATCGCAAAAACCAACGAAGCAAAAGCAAAAATAAGAGCGTGGTTCAAGCGTGAACGCAGAGAAGAAAATATCGAGTGCGGTAAAGCGGCATTTGAAAAAGAGATACGCAGAAACAATATTGCGGTCGATGATGAAATACTCTTGCAGGCGGCACGCCGTCAGCGTTTATCCTCGGTTGACGATTTATATGCGGCTATAGGCTACGGCGGCGTACAGCTATCCAAAATCATTACCCGCCTGAAAGAAGAGCAGGTAAAACAGCAGAGATTAAACGCTGTTCAGACACAGCCTATCGACATAGAAAAGACTATAGCCGACAACAACAAGAGAGCACAGAAGAACGGCGTTGTGCTTGACGGAATAGAAGACTGTGCGGTAAAATACGCACAGTGCTGTAATCCGCTTCCCGGCGACGATATTATGGGCTTTATCACCCGTGGCTACGGTGTGTCAATCCATAAAGCCGATTGCCAGAATGTAAAGATCGGTTTGCAGGGAGAAAACAAGGACAGATGGATAAAGGCGCATTGGGCAGTGAACTCAAGCAGTGCGTTCAGAGCCACGATAGATATTATCGCAGATGACAGAACTGCGCTTATCGCCGATATTACCACTGCGATAGCAAGTAACCATCTGCCTATTCATGAGATAAACGCCCACTATCTTAAGAACGGTAATGCAAATATAATTCTCACGATCGAGGTCAGCGGTATAGATCAGCTCAAGAGCATCATACTCAGACTTCAGAAGATACCCGGAGTAATCTCTGCCGAAAGGACAGGAAAACAGTAATGGAAATTAAAACGCTCACATTAGGCGAGCTTGGCACAAATTGCTATATTGTAATCAGCGCCGCAGGAAACGCCGCAGTGATAGACCCTGCGGACGATGCACAGCGTATCCTTGATACACTCGGAAAGGAAAACGCAGAACTTAAAATGATACTTCTCACGCACGGACATTTTGACCATACGGGAGCTGTTGCAGACCTTAAGGAACAGACAGGCGCAAAGGTATATATACATTCAAAGGACGAATGTATGCTTGATGATACGATAAAGAACGTGGCATATCTCTGCCCCGGCCATTCCTACAAACCCTTTACTGCCGATGTGCTTGTTTCCGACGGGGACATCATACGCCTTGATGAGATTGAATTCAGCGTTATGCATACCCCCGGACATACCGCAGGAAGCGTGGTTTACTTTGCGGATAACTGTATGTTTGCGGGCGACACAATTTTTGAAGGCTCTGCCGGCAGAACCGATTTCTATTCGGGCGACTATATCGCACAGCGAAACAGCCTTGCACGAATCGCCGCACTGCGTGAGGATTATCTTATTTATCCCGGTCACGGCAGTTCGACTACTCTTAAACAGGAAAAGAAGTTTAATCAGTTTCTCGGACAAAGCCCGGTAGATTTCTTCTGATATGATAAAATCGCTGTATTTTGATAACACGGCATATCAATATGCCTACGAGCTTGAGCGGCTGATAAGAAATTTCTCATTGCCGCACAGGCTTGAGTTTTATACCGACAAAACTCCCCACGGCACAGATTACGCATACTTCTGCGCCGATAACGGCAAATTATCCGTTACCGTATCTGATAATGATACCGTGTATAAGGAATCCTCAGATGTATGCGAGCTGTCCGATTATGAAAATGAGCTTTGCAGGCTTCTTTGCAGATGCATGGAAAGGCACGGTCACGCTCCGCTTCCGTGGGGAATACTTACGGGAGTACGCCCCGTGAAATATATCCGAAGCATTTACGAAACCCGTGACAATGCGGAAAAATATCTTCGTAACTCCTTGCTTGTAAGCGATAAGAAGATACAGCTTGCAAACGATGTAATACGCATTCAGAAACCGGTTCTGGACTCACTTGACCTTAAGAAGATAAGCCTGTATGTTTCGATTCCTTTCTGCCCGTCACGTTGCAGCTATTGTTCGTTTATCTCTGCTTCCGGTGAGGGCGCATTAAAGCTGATAGACGATTATTTCGGGCTTTTGCTGAAAGAGCTTGATATTTATGCCGATATTGTGAAACGTTTTTCGCTTAAAGTCGATACTGTGTATATCGGCGGAGGAACGCCTACAACATTGTCGGCTTCTCAGCTTGACCGCCTTATTGATAAACTCGGTGAATTTGATATTGCAAATATCCGTGAATTTACCGCAGAGGCGGGAAGACCTGATACCATAACTGAAGATAAGCTGAGGGCGCTTAAAAACGGCGGTGTACGGCGCATATCCATAAATCCGCAGTCGATGAATGACAGTGTACTGCAAGCGGTCGGCAGACGTCATACGGTAAAGCAGGTGTGTGAAGCGTTTGACATAGCACGAAAGGTCGGTTTCGACTGCATAAATTCCGACATAATAGCAGGACTTCCAGCCGAAACAGAGCATAGCTTTGAAGCTTCTTTGCAACAGCTTTGCGAATTATCTCCCGAAAATATCACCGTTCACACGCTCAGCCTTAAACGCTCATCAGCCTTGTTCAGACAATTCGGAAACAATATCGGCAAAGGTGCAAAATATATGACCGATACGGCATACGATATGCTTTGTGAAAAAGGCTATTTCCCGTATTATCTTTACCGTCAGAAGAATATAGCCGACAACCTTGAAAACATCGGCTATTGCAAAGACGGCTGTGAAAGCATCTATAATATCTGCATTATGGAAGATGTACAGACGATACTCGCCGCAGGGTGCGGAGCATCAACAAAGCTATATGACGGCAAGAACGTTTCAAGAGTCATCAATTACAAATATCCTTATGAATATATTTCACGTTTTGCTCTGATGAATGAGCGTAAACGTGATATCGAGAATTTCTTTGAAGAAAAATTAACTCTTGCATAATTTTTCTTATTGTGCTACAATATAAAAAAGCATTTCTGAAAGGAAACACGGCTATGGATTTTAAAGACGAAATTGATTTTATATCAGAAAAAGCAAAACAGCTTACCGATACCGGCATTCGCAAGGCAGACGAGGTTATCGGTATTTCAAAACTCAAGCTCAGATGCATAAAAATAGACGCACTGATAAAGGCAAAGTACACCGAACTTGGAAGAACTATGTACGGTATGGTTAAAAACGACAGCTCAGATGCCGACAGAATAGCGCAGGCTGTAATGGAAATTGACCACCTTTATAAGAAAATGGCACAGTGCAACGCCAGAATCGAACTGATGAAGAAAATCGTTACCTGCCCCGTGTGCGGTACAAAGAACAGATTCAGCAACACATATTGCACCGCTTGTATGCACAAACTGGTATCAACAGATGAAGAGCCTGAGGATTATGCGTTTAATCCCGATGATGCCGAGAACAGATAAATTGATTTTGTAAAGAGGTACGATGAAAAAAATCGTACCTCTTTTGTGCTATTTTTGCATAAAATGCGTTAATTTTGAAAAAACTGTTTACAAGCAGGACAATAAAGTTTATAATGTTCCTGTAAAAAACACGAGATTGCCCGAAATTGCAAATCCCGATATTATCATTATTATGCTATCCTCTTAATCCATTTCCCATATATGAATACCCCTGTGTCAAATTTCACAGGGGTATTCTGTTTGCAATAATTTATAATAATACATTCGCTCAATTCCGGCTCAGTTCTGATAGTTGATTTTTTCTTCTGTTATCATAGGATAAGAGATAAGCTCATTACTGTCAAGGTTTTCTTTTCTCATATCGACAGCGGAGATGCGGTGATTATCGTAAGTTGTGTAATAATAAATGCCTTTATCCGCATTACAGCACGAGGTATAGATAGTAATCTCGTACTCTCCGTCTTTTACCTCACAGCAGCCTCTCTGCTGGTCAACCGAGCCGAGTATATGGAAAAACTGGCTTACGCTTTCGGTTTCGCCTTTTCCGGAAACGGAGTTAGCCTTTACAAAAGCCACACGCACAAATCTTGATTGTGACGATAAATCGCCCGGAAGTCCGATAGCACCCATTCCTCTGCTATAGGTTTTCAGCTTCAGCTTATCCGAGAAATTGTTCTGAGGCTGTTTTCTTGATAAATGCATATAATCGTTCAATCTGAACATCTGCTCGTCAAAGGGCGGATTGTTTGTAAGCACGCCTATCGGATTATCATAAACCTTTATTCCGTCCGATACCGATTCAACGGTTATTGCGCTGTTCCTGTCCGCAATTATCCAGTGGAGCTGACCTGCAGGCATCTGCTCGTCAAAGGGTGTATCGGTTATATTGATTTTAGAAATCAGCTCTTTCGCTTCATTTACGTCTGCGCATTTTCCGAGAATATACGGAATAAATTCATACTGTGCTACGTTGTCCTTATCGGGAGCGTTTTTAAAATAACGGGCATTGCCGACAAAGTTAAGCCCTGCTATACAAAGCCCTTTTTCGTTCATTGCATCATAGAACAACGGGTAACCTTTGGCAATATGAGCCGTACCGATTACTGCATAGTGGCTTTCGCAAACTCCCATATTCAGAAATTGCAATCTGAAATTTCTCGGCATGATTACAATTTCCTCGCCGTATGAACATTCGTAATCAAGCGTTCTGCCGAAATAGAAATCTTCTGTCTTGTATGTTGCGGCTGTACACATATTATTACCTCCGTGTTTTTAAAGTTTCTGTTATTATTCTACTACATTTTTCCCTGTAAGTAAAGAAATATTATGATAAAAAGGGCAGTGCCGAAACACTGCCCTCAGACTATTCACTTAAAAATCTCAATCGTTGAACTTAGCCATAAGTTCTTTTATAAGCTCCTGAACCTTGTCTGCGGTTTCCTCAACGGGAACTTTATATGAGAAGCTCTTATCCCTTGCGGAAATCTCACAGCAGTTGTCCTTCAGGTTTCTGGGGCTTACAACAACTCTCAGCGGTACGCCGAGAAGGTCTGCGTCAGAGAACATAACGCCTGCGCTTACCTGTCTGTCGTCATAGATAACCTCAGCACCTGCGTTCTGTAAAGCGTCATACAGCTTATCTGCACAAGCCTTTACATCTGCGTCATCTGAACGTACAGCGCAGATATGAACCTGCCACGGAGCGATAGGCATAGGCCAGATAGGACCGTAATCATCGTGATGCGCCTCGCATACCGAAGCCGCAAGTCTGCCGACACCGATACCGTAACAACCCATGATAGGTGTCTTTTCCTCGCCGTTGCTGTCAAGGTAGGTCATATTCATTGTCTTTGTGTACTTTGTGCCAAGCTGGAATATGTTGCCGACCTCGATACCTCTTGATATTGAAATTGAATGCTTGTGGCAGTTGGGGCAGATGCCGCCGTCAAGAATCTTTGCAAAGTCGTGATATTCAACATTTGCACAATCACGGTCAATGTCAAGACCCGTGTAGTGATATTCTTCCTTATTTGCACCGCACGAAAGGTTGTTTGTATTCTGAAGCGAAGTATCAAACAGAACGGTCATATTTTCGGGAAGACCGACAGGTCCGATATATCCTGCGTTAAGACCGCACTCTTCTGTGATTACGGCAGGGTGAATTTCACAGCCTAAGAAGTTGCGGAGCTTTGTTTCGTTTACGTCTATATCGCCTCTTGTGAATACGACAACATAGCTGTCATCTGCGTTTCTCTGATATACGACAGCCTTGCAGCTCTTTTCCTTGGGAGTATGCAAAAAGTCGCATATTTCTTCTATGGTATGGATATTCGGAGTATGAACAAGCTCCATAGGTGCGGAAACTTCATCTCTTGTATTCTCGATAATGCTGTCTGCGGCCTCCATATTTGCATTGAAACCACATTCGTGACAGCTTGCTATTGTATCCTCGCCTACGGGTGTAAGGAGCATGAATTCGTGTGAAATACTACCGCCCATCATACCTGAATCGGACTTGACCGAGATTACCTCAGGAACACCTGCACGTCTGAATATGTTTTCATAAGCCTTGTGGCACTTATCGTAATACTGCTCAAGATCTTCCTGCGATGTGTGGAACGAGTAAGCGTCCTTCATTGTGAACTCACGGACTCTGATAAGGCCGCCTCTCGGACGAGCTTCATCACGGAACTTTGTCTGTATCTGATAAATCATGAAGGGGTACTTCGTGTAGCTCTTGCCGTATTCACGCACGAGATGCACAGCGGCTTCCTCGTGCGTCATACCGAGTACCATAGGCATTCTGTTGCGGTCTGTGAAACGTAACAGCTCACTGCCGATGCTTTCGTATCTGCCTGACTCCTGCCAGAGTGAAGCGGGCATAACGACAGGGAACTGTACTTCCTGTCCGTCTATCTTGTCCATTTCTTCTCTGATGATCTGTTCGATCTTCTTTGTGATTCTCTTTGTGGGTGTGTATGACGAGAAGATACCGTTAGCCATATACTTGATATAGCCGCCTCTCACCATAATTGCGTGGCTGTCAATCTGACAGTCCGAAGGTCTTTCTTTAAAACGGTCGCCGACCAGTTTTTCAAGCTTCATTATGTTGTCCTCCTGAATTTCGGGCATAAAAAAAGCCCGAAGCATTAAATTTGCTTAGGGCGAAACATTGTTCCGTGGTACCACCTAAATTCGGTATAACCGCACTTGTATCTCTGTAACGGGAGAAACCGGTAACACTCATCGTGTACAGCTCAAAGACGGGTTCGATAAAACCTTGTCGGGAGCTTGCACCAACCGCTCTTTCTCTGTGACGCAGATTTATCTACTGTTTCTTGTCATAGCTTTTCTGTATGGTATTATTTTAGCATAGAGGAGAGGGATTGTCAAGGGGGAAAAGGGAACACCGCAGAGCATTTCCTCTGCGGTGTTTTACTGAGTATGTTTGTTTATCTTTAAGCTGTATTCTGAATTTATGATGCAAGCGCCTTACCGAGAGCAACGCACTGCTCGGTAGCTGTGTCATCGGGAGCTTCGTTGCAGATAACGCCTTCGCCTGCCATAACTGCGCCGTCAGCGATGCACTGTTCCTCCCAGTTTCTCATCCATTCGCCGTCGCCCCAGCCGTAAGAACCGAAAAGTCCTACCTTCTTGCCTGAAAGCTTTGCTTCACAAGCGTTGAACATAGGCTCGAACTCACTGTCCTCAAGCTGTTCACTGCCCATTGAGGGACAACCGAAAGCGATAGAATCAAACTGATCTACCATATCCGCCGAGAAGTCAGCCGCTGTAAATACGCTTACCTCTGCGCCTGCGCTTTTTGCGCCCTTTGCAACCGAGCCTGCCATAGCCTCAGTGTTGCCTGTTCCGCTCCAATATACTACTGCTGTTTTCATAATAAAAATCCTTTCATTCTGATATTTTTTATATTATGCAACCGTAAGCTGCACGATACTCCTGCCGTTTGCCCACATCTTTTGGTAAACAGCTCTGCACTTGTCAAATCTCGCAAAGGTGCGCATAGCCTCGCACTCGTTGCAGTATACCTTCCAACAGCCCGTGCATCTGCTGTTTTTTCCCTCGTTATCAATAAATCCGATAACATCTCCAAGCGGATAACCTAAGAACAGCCCTATCTCATGCGGAAATAAATCGCTTTTCGCCAGCTTGCCGCCAAGTACCTTAAGGCACAAATCAATATCTGTATTCTCGTATCCGTGACATTTCATAAAACGCTCAACGCCCGGTCGGCTGAAATCCTTAGCAAGACATTTTGCCCTGTATACATATATAAGTGCCGTGTTCTCACGCTTTCTCAGAACCGTTACGGTAATTCCCTTGCCGGACAGTTCCTTGTTCCAACGCTCTACAGCCTTGTTAAGCTCATCCGTACTGCTGTATCTGTAATTGAAAAGATTCGCTGTCTTTAGCGATGCAAGAGTAGGGGAGCAGTTGTCAATCAGATATTGTTCAAAACAGTATCCGTTCATAATGATGCACTTCTTTCCGCTAAAAGCTGTGATAAAGCAACCACACTGCTTGAGTGTACTCTTGCCACAGGAACACTGTTGCGCTTTGCCTCCTGTGTTGCACTCAGCATCATCTTGTGCGATACAGTATTTGTAAACAGTATCAGTAAATCGGGAGTGCCGACCTTCTTTTTAAGCGAGCTGTTTTCCTTTACAAAGACTTTAGCCTTATCGTAACCGTAAGCCTTGCATATATCCGCATAGCGTGTTTCCATGCGCTCGTTACCGCCGATTATTACTACGCTCATATCCTGTCCTTTCTGTTTAAATGTGTTAGTTTAAACTAACCATATCCGTTTAAATAAACGGCGAAATGCCGTTTATTCGTTAAGTTGTCTTATGTAAACTGTGTTAGCCTAAGCTAACTGTATATAGTTTATCATACGGCTTTTGTTTTGTCAATAGGGTATCGGTAATTTTTATAGAATTTTTTTGCCTCTGTAACAAATTCAAAAGCAGGCTCGCCTTTTATCAGTTTCTTTGAATACAACCCCAATAACACCGGTGCCAATCCGTCGATGCGGATATATTCAAGTTCGCTGTCATTCATACATGGCATCATCGGAAAAGCTGTTACTCCAAGCCCTGCCTTTGCCATAGCAAAAGCCGCCTCGCACCCGTCCGCAAGCAGTACGTTGCTGTTATTCGGCAGGCCGAGCTTCATATACCCTTCCATTGCCGCATCGGGACACTTGTGCCTTTTAATAAGTATAACACGTCTGCCGTTTATATCGTTTATATTTATGCTTTTTCTTCCGCTCAGTTCATCGTCTTTCCGGCATATCAGCATAACAGGACACTCGCACAGTTCGGTAAAGCACTCTGCTTTTGCGGCTTCGTTTTCAGCCTTGATAGCGAATATGATCTGCAGCTTGTTTTCCTCAAGCAGATTATCAAGCGATTTGAACGGCATCATAGTAATCTCCGGCTCAAAATTCGGATACGTCTTCCCGATAATGTTCATCACAGGTACAGCCGCATCAAGCTCGTACTGATTATGAACACCGATAGCTACTGTCCGCTTTTTCTCCTTAACATTGGTACTCAGACGATGGATAGAATTCATCGCCGTTCTGACTATCGTTTCCGCATCGCCTATAAAGATCAGTCCCTCTTTTGTAAGCTGTACGCTTTTGTTCGTTCTCAGAAATAACCGCACCCCAAGCTCCGCCTCAAGTGATGAAATCTGATGGCTGACGGCAGGCTGGCTTATATTCACCATTTCTGCCGCTTTTGAAAAATTGAGGGTTTCCGCAACCGCAAGAAAGCATTCAAGCTGAGTAGTATTCATAACAAACTCCTTTTTTAATTAACGATAAATATTCTTTATTGATTATAACATATTTGTATTTTACATTCAAGACCGTTTGGTGTATTATTATCAATAGAGATAAACTGTTAGCATATTACCGGTAAGGAGGTTAACCGTTATGAATGAAACCGACATTCAGGCGATAATGATTGATAACAAGACCATAAATCAGCGTATCGAAAACAGCCTGAACGTGATTTTTGCCGATATTGACATTACTGCGGCACAGGGCAGAGTGCTTATGTATATTGCAAATTCCCCCGATAAAGATATATTCGCCGCCGACTTGCATAAACATCTTTGCATCTCAAAGCCTTCGGTTTCCGCACTTATTAAAAAGCTGAGAAAATCGGGATATATAAGCTGTACAGGCTGTGAAAGCGATGAACGCTACAAAAATCTTACCGCAACAAATAAGGGCAAGGAAATTGCAGGGCTTATATCCCGTCATATGAGAAATATAGAGCAGGCGGCATTCCGCAGCTTTACAGATTCCGAGCTTAATGAATTCATGCGGCTTCAGAAAAAGCTGCTGAACAATATAGACAACATAAATACAGATAACTTGAAACAGAAAGGATGGCTGATTAAGTGAAAGAGCTTCTTAAACAGGTAAAGCAGTACAAGAAAGATTCTGTCTTAGCTCCAGTCTATTCGGCACTTGAGGTTGTTATGGAGGTAATAATCCCTTTCGTAATGGCGTTGCTGATCGACGAAGGCGTAGAGAAAGGCAATATGAACAAGATACAGCTTTACGGAATAATTATGATAGTCCTCGCTATGATAAGTCTTTTTGCAGGAATGATGGCAGGCAAATATGCCGCAAGTGCGTCATCGGGCTTTGCCTGTAACTTAAGAGAGGCGATGTACCGTAACATACAGCGCTTCTCATTTTCAAACATAGACAAGTTCAGTACAGCAGGACTTGTTACCCGTATGACGACCGATGTAACAAACGTTCAGAACGCATATCAGATGATAATAAGAATAGCCGTGAGAGCGCCTCTTATGCTGATAAGCAGTATGGTTATGTGCTTTGTGGTAAATGCGGATATGAGCTTTATATTCCTGGGCGCTATAGTTTTCCTTGCGGCAGTTCTTGTGATAATTATGCTCAGAGCAATGAAGATTTTCAATGTGGCATTCACGAAATATGATGACCTTAACGCAAGCGTACAGGAGAATATTTCAGGTATCAGAGTGGTGAAATCGTACGTTCGTGAGGATTATGAGAACGAAAAGTTCAAAAAAGCCTCCGGCAATCTTTACAATATGTTCAAAAAAGCCGAAAGCACCCTTGCTTTCAATAACCCTGTGATGATGCTTGTAATCTATGCCTGTATTATGGCAATCTGCTGGTTCGGAGCTAAGTTTATCGTTGTTGACAAGACCTTGCAGATAGGCGAGCTTACATCGCTGTTCAGCTATGTAATGGGTTCACTGATGTCGCTTATGATGCTCTCGATGATATTCGTTATGATTACAATGAGCGTTGCAAGTATGCGCCGTATAACCGAAGTTCTGCGTGAACAGCCCGATCTTGCCGAGCCTTTCGCTCCCGTAGAGTTAATGTCAAACGGCAGCATAGACTTCGATAATGTGCATTTCAGATACCATAAGACAAGCGAGGAGGAGGTCCTCACCGACATAAACCTGCACATAAAGTCAGGCGAAACTATCGGCATAATCGGCGGAACTGGCTGCGGAAAGACCAGTCTTGTAAATCTTATCAGCCGTCTTTATGATGTACAGCAGGGAAGTGTAAAGGTAGGCGGCGTTGATGTAAAGGACTACGATATGAAGTTCCTGCGTGATCAGGTATCGGTAGTACTTCAGAAAAACGTCCTGTTCTCAGGCACTATACTTGATAATCTTCGCTGGGGCAACGAAAACGCCACCGAGGAAGAATGTATCGAGGCTTGTAAGTGGGCTTGCGCTGATGAATTCATCGAGCGTTTCCCCGATAAGTACAATACGGTTATCGAGCGTGGCGGTACTAACGTATCCGGCGGTCAGAAACAGCGTATATGTATAGCAAGAGCACTTCTCAAAAAGCCTGCCGTGCTTATCCTTGACGATTCCACAAGCGCAGTGGATACGGCTACAGACGCAAAGATAAGAGCGGCATTCCAAAAGTGCATACCCGGTACAACCAAGATAATTATTGCACAGCGTGTATCAAGCGTTCAGGATGCGGATCGCATAGTCGTTCTTGACGACGGCAGAATAAACGGTGTCGGAACGCACGATGAGCTTGTTGCCAATAATGAGATATACAGAGATATATACGAATCTCAGACAAAGGACGGCGGCGACTTTGACCGCCCCCGGAATTAAGGAAAGGAGCGTAACGTAATGGATAAAAGAAAAATGGGACCCCGTACCGATGTTTCACCGAAGGAGCAGGTAAAACTGCTCGGCAGAATTATTAAATACACATTCAGCCACTATAAATTCTCATGCATCTGCGTAGTTATATGTATTCTTGTGCAGGCGGTCACGACGCTTGTCGGAATGCTTTTTATACAGTCGCTTATCGACGATTATATCAAGCCTATGATTGCAGCCAAAAGCACAGACTTCACACCTCTTGCGTTTGCAATGCTAAGACTTGCGATTGTTTACGTTGTCGGTCTTGCGGCATCTTATGCGTATAACAGGATAATGGTAAACGTAGGACAAGGTACGCTCAGAAACTTCCGTAACGACCTTTTCACCAATATGGAAAAGCTCCCGATAAAGTATTTTGACACACACCAGCACGGCGATATAATGTCGGTTTATACAAATGATATTGATACATTCAGACAGTTTATCTGTCAGAGTATACCTCAGGTGATAAACTGCGGTACTACAGTTATAATCTCACTTGTTTCTATGCTTATTATGAGCATACCGATGACGATACTTGCCGTAGGTATGGCGGCTGTGATGCTTGTTGTAACCAAGAAGCTCGCCGCAAAATCAGGTAAATATTTCGGTAAACAGCAGCACGATCTGGGCGAGGTTGATGGCTTTATAGAAGAAATGCTTGACGGTCAGAAGGTGGTAAAGGTGTTCTGTCACGAGCAGGAGGCAATAGACGATTTTGTAAAGATAAACGATAACCTAAGAAACAGCGCATATAAGGCAAACAAGTATGCGAATATCCTGATGCCGATAAACGCCAATATAGGCAACATCAGTTATGTTTTATGTGCGTTGCTCGGCGCAGTGCTTGCAACAAACGGCTTCGGCGGTCTTACTCTCGGTACTATTGTTTCATTCTGTACTCTCAACAAGAATTTCACAAACCCGATTTCACAGCTAAGCCAGCAGATGACGTTCGTGATAATGGCTTCAGCAGGTGCAAAGCGTCTGTTTGATCTTATGGATCAGAAGCCTGAGCACGATGACGGTTATGTTGAGCTTGTCAATGCCGAAATTGATGAAAACGGCAATATTACGGAGGTCGATCACCGCACAGGCAAATGGGCGTGGAAGCATCCTCATAAGGCTGACGGTACGGTTTCGTATAAAAGGCAGGAGGGCGGTATCGTCTTTGACGGTGTAGACTTTGGCTACACTGACGAAAAAATGGTGCTTCACGACATAAAGCTATATGCAAAGCCCGGTCAGAAGATTGCATTTGTAGGCTCGACCGGTGCAGGAAAAACTACCATAACCAATCTTATTAACCGTTTCTACGATATTCAGGACGGTAAGATAAGATATGACGAGATCAATATTAATAAGATAAAGAAGCCAGAACTGCGTAAGTCGCTCGGCATTGTTTTACAGGAAACCAATCTGTTCACAGGTACGGTAATGGATAATATCCGTTACGGCAAGCTGGACGCAACGGATGAAGAATGTATAGCCGCCGCAAAGCTTGCTAATGCCGACAGCTTTATAAGAAGACTCCCCGACGGTTATCAGACTATGCTTACAGGCGACGGCGCTAATTTAAGTCAGGGTCAGCGTCAGCTGTTATCTATAGCAAGAGCGGCGGTCGCAGATCCGCCTGTACTGATTCTTGATGAGGCTACCTCGTCAATAGATACCCGTACCGAAAAGCTTGTACAGGCGGGAATGGACGCACTTATGCACGGCAGAACAACGTTCGTTATCGCTCACAGGCTTTCAACCGTGCGCAACTCCGATTGTATTATGGTGCTTGAGCAGGGCAGAATTATCGAGCGTGGCACGCATGACGAGCTTATAGAAAAGAAGGGCAAGTATTACAGCCTGTACACCGGTAACTTCTCTGAAGAAACCGCCTGAGGCAGTAAGCCGCCGCAACCCTGTTCGCCTTTCTTGAGGCAGGCAGTTTGTTAACATCTATACAGAATCCGCTGTTTTTATAACGGCGGATTTTTTTATAAAAATATTAAAATAGGTTGAATTTATCCTAACACTCTGATATAATATAATTACAGGAGGGATTGCATATGACCGTAAACACTAAAACGATGGTTTCGATTACTGAAGCAAATCAGAATTTTTCAAAAGTCGCCCGTCTTGTTGATGAAAACGGCTCTGCCGTGATACTGAAAAATAACGTTCCTCGTTATATAGTAATGGAATTTTCTGAAGCAGAAAAGTTGCAAACGGCATCAGATGAAGATGTTATGAGCGTTTCGAAAAAGCTGATAGAAAAGAATATCCGGGCATACAAGGAGCTTGCGAAATGATAAAACTTACAAAAGAACAGGTTGTATCAATACACAGTTCTTTGATTAAAGCAAGCGGAGGAACTGATGGAGTGCGGGATGAGGGTTTGCTCGAATCAGCTCTTGAATCACCGTTTCAAATGAAGAATTATCCGTATGGCTGAGTTCTCACAATTGAATTTTGAAAAAAGGAGGTGTAATTTCGCTTCCTTTTTTCATACTGCGAATAATCCTATTGCCAGCCGAACTTATTTATGGTATCATTATATAGAGATTTACCCGAAAGGAGAACGCTTATGAGCGATAAATTATATACCTCTTCAAACCCGAATGCACAGCATGGTGTACGCAATGTGCTTAAATATCTGTCCGATATAACCTACGAAAAAATCATAACCGGACAGCATACGCAGACTATGGCACAGGAAGAGCTTCATCTTATAGAAAAGGTCACAGGAAAACAGCCTGCACTTCTCGGCTTTGAACTGCTTTCATATTCACCGAATATCAACTATTCCGATACGGACGATGAATGTATGACAGAGGTCATGGAGAATTACGGCACTCTTAAAAGAGCGTGGGAGTGGGCAGAGAAAAAGGGACTTATCACTATGTGCTGGCACTGGTTTTCTCCGCTTTACGGCAGGTCAAAATCGTTTTTCAGCGAAAATACCGACTTTGACGCAAGCAAGGCTGTGATTGACGGTACACCCGAAAATAAAGCTCTGCTTTCGGATATGGATACAATGGCAGGAATACTCCGACCCTTCTGCGAAAAGGGAGTGCCGATTCTGTGGCGACCTTTTCACGAGGGCGACGGTGATTGGTTCTGGTGGGGCAAAAAAGGAGCGGATACTGTTAAAAAGCTGTTCCGCCTTATGCACGACAGATACACTGACAAGTTTCATCTTGACAATCTTATATGGGTATGGAACTCGCAGGTTCCTGAGTGCTACCCCGGTGATGATGTCGTGGATATCATATCAAGGGATATGTATCCGCCTGAACACGAGCATACCTCGCAGAGCGAAATGTACTATAACCTGTGTGAGATAACGTCTGCTAAGAAAATAACGATAATCGGTGAAACAGGCACATTGCCCTGTCCCGAAGCGGTAGTATCCGAAAAAGTCGGCTGGTCGTCATATATGACGTGGTCAAAACCGTTCTGCCTTACCGAAAAGTTCAATACCTTTGAACAGCTTAAAAAGGTGTATAACAGCGAATATGCCGTGACTAAGGACACGCTTCCCGATTTGTATTGAGCTATGAAGGAAAGATAGCATCGGGAGATACCCTATCAATGTTTCACCTTTGCCGGCGACTTAGATTTCGATCGGTTTGAAATCGAACATTTCCGAACATTATATTAAATACCGCAAATCCGTTTTGCTTACAGGACGGGTTTGCGGTATCGTCATATAAAACAGGAATGTGCATATATAAATTTTATATGGCAAAATCGGCATTTTGACATATTTTCAGTTAAAACAACGATACGAAAATGAGAAATAAGACAAAAGTTAAGCGATTTTTCTATTGACTTTGCCCTTTATATGTGGTACAATACTAAAATGTATCATAATGGATTGATATGCGTTCGTGCTGAAATTCCGCAGTGTCGAAAGGTGTAGATTTTCCCTTTATTATGCGGAAAACACGAGCGTATAAATATCCGTGAATAAATTAAGGAGTGGTAAAGCCCATGGTGAATGTCAAGCAGGTAAAGCTGGGTAGAAATACCCGTATGAGTTTTTCCAAGATCAATGAAGTTCAGAAGATGCCGAACCTCATCGAAATTCAGAAGGATTCATATAAGTGGTTTTTGGACGAGGGTATAAAGGAAGTATTCAAGGATATTTCTTCTATTACCGACGCTAACGGCAAGCTGGTACTGAGTTTCGTTGATTATCGTCTCGATGAGAACCCCAAGTATTCTATAGAGGAGTGCAAAGAACGTGATACAACGTATGCGGCACCCCTTCGTGTAAAGGCACAGCTCAGAAACAACGAAACCGGAGAGGTTGTCGAGAATGAGATATTCATGGGCGACTTCCCGCTGATGACCGAAAGCGGCACATTCGTAATCAACGGTGCCGAGCGTGTCATTGTTTCACAGTTGGTTCGTTCCCCCGGCGTTTATTACGGCTTTGACTACGATAAAACGGGTAAGAAGTTATTCAAGTCAACTGTTATCCCCAACAGAGGTGCATGGCTCGAATATGAGATGGACTCAAACGACATCTTCTATGTCCGTATAGATAAAAACAGAAAGATACCGGCAACAACATTCATCCGTGCACTCGGTATCAGCAGTGACGATGACCTTATCGATCTGTTCGGCGAAGATCCCAGAATAGTTCAGACGATTCAGGAAAAGGACGCTACAAAGAACACCGAAGAGGCTTTACTTGAAGTATACAGAAAGTTAAGACCCGGTGAGCCTCCTACGGTCGATTCCGCAAATACTCATATCAACAATCTTTTCTTTGACGCAAAGAGATATGACCTTGCAAGATTCGGACGTTACAAGTACAACAAGAAGCTCGGAGTTGCTTCGAGAATTGCCGGTCATAAGGCTGCTCAGCCGATTATAGATCCTACCACGGGCGAGATTCTTGTTGACGAGAACGAGTTCATCAACGCTGAAAAGGCACAGGCTGTAGAGCAGGCAGGCGTTAAGGAATGCGTAATCTTCTCCGAAGAAAAAATTGCAAAGGTTCTCGGAAACGGAATGGTCGATATAGCCGGCTACATTCCCGAATCTATAGATGCAGAATCACTCGGTATCAACGAGAAGGTATGCTTCAGCGTACTGCGTGAGATACTTGACAAGTGCGGTGATGATGTTGAGGCACTCACAGCCGAGCTTTCAAACAGAGTAGAAGACCTTATCCCCAAGCACATCACTCTTGACGATATATTCGCAACAGTAAGCTACTTCATCAATCTTTGCGAAGGTGTCGGTGAGGTTGACGATATAGACCACCTCGGAAACAGACGTATCCGTAGCGTAGGTGAGCTTTTACAGAACCAGTTCAGAATCGGTTTTGCAAGAATGGAAAGAGTTATCCGTGAAAGAATGGGACTTCAGTCACAGGAAGGCGACAAGGTAACTCCCAACGCCCTTATCAATATCCGTCCCGTTGTTGCGGCTATCAAGGAGTTCTTCGGTTCTTCGCCGCTTTCACAGTTCATGGATCAGAACAACCCCCTTGCAGAGCTTACTCATAAGAGAAGACTTTCAGCACTCGGCCCCGGCGGTCTTTCCCGTGACCGTGCGAGCTTCGAAGTTCGAGATGTACACTATTCCCACTACGGAAGAATGTGTCCTATCGAAACCCCCGAAGGTCCTAACATCGGTCTTATCTCTTACCTTGCTTCATTTGCAAAGATAAACAAGTACGGCTTTATTGAAGCTCCTTACCGTAAGGTTGACAAGGAAACAGGCGTTGTACTTGACGAAGTAACCTATATGACTGCCGATATGGAGGATAATTACGTTGTAGCACAGGCCAACGAACCTCTTGACGAGCAGGGAAAATTCGCAAGAAAGCGTGTAAATGCACGTTTCCGTGAAGAGATTCTTGAAGTTGACCGTGACCGTGTAGACTACATGGACGTTTCGCCTAAGATGGTTGTTTCTGTCGCTACTGCGATGATTCCGTTCCTTGAGAACGATGACGCAAACCGTGCTCTTATGGGTGCAAACATGCAGCGTCAGGCAGTACCGCTTATGGTAACACAGAATCCTATCGTAGGTACGGGTATGGAATACAAGGCAGCCGTTGATTCGGGTGCGGTTGTAGTAGCAAAGGAAGACGGCGTTGTAACAAAGTGCAGTGCCGATGAAATCGTTGTTACCGATAACAACGGCGTTGAACACAGCTACAAGCTGATAAAGTTCAAACGTTCAAACCAGGGCACCTGCGTAAACCAGCGTCCTGCCGTTACAAAGGGTATGGAGATAAAGGTCGGCGATGTTCTTGCTGACGGTCCCGCTACAAGTCAGGGCGAGATTTCACTCGGTAAGAATGCTCTTATCGGCTTCATGACATGGGAAGGCTACAACTACGAGGACGCCGTTCTTATAAATGAAAAACTTGTTTATAATGATGTCTACACATCAATCCATATAGAAGAATATGAGCTTGAATGCCGTGATACAAAGCTCGGACCGGAAGAGATAACAAGAGAGATCCCCAACGTTTCTGAGGACGCTCTTAAGGATCTTGACGAGCGTGGTATCATTCGTATCGGTGCCGAGGTTCACTCGGGCGATATTATGGTCGGCAAGGTTACACCTAAGGGTGAAACAGAGCTTACCGCAGAAGAAAGACTTCTCCGTGCTATCTTCGGTGATAAGGCAAGAGAAGTAAGAGATAATTCACTTCGTGTACCTCACGGCGAAAGCGGCATCATCGTTGACGTCAAGGTGTTCACAAGACAGAACTGTGATGAACTTTCACCCGGCGTAAATATGGTGGTAAGATGCTACATCGCACAGAAGCGTAAGATTTCTGTCGGCGATAAGATGGCGGGTCGTCACGGTAACAAGGGTGTCGTTTCCCGTATCTTAAAGCAGGAGGATATGCCCTTCCTTCCCGACGGTACACCGCTTGATATTGTACTGAACCCCCTCGGCGTTCCTTCACGAATGAACATCGGTCAGGTTCTCGAGGTACACCTCGGTTATGCTTGTAAGGCACTTGACTGGCAGATAATGACCCCTGTATTTGACGGCGCTCACGAGGCCGACATCAGAGCTTGCTTTGAAAAGGCTGAGGCTGAACGTGAAAACTACAAGGATAAGGATTCCGCAAGGATAGACTTCTCTAAGATTCCTATGCGTCCTGACTGCAAGACACAGCTTACAGACGGTCGTACAGGCGAGAAGTTCGACAGCCCTGTAACAGTAGGTTATATGTACTACCTCAAGCTCCACCACCTTGTTGACGATAAGATTCACGCACGTTCAACCGGTCCTTACTCACTGGTAACACAGCAGCCTCTCGGCGGTAAGGCACAGTTCGGCGGACAGCGTTTCGGTGAGATGGAAGTTTGGGCACTTGAGGCTTACGGTGCGGCTTATACACTTCAGGAAATCCTTACTGTAAAGTCGGACGATATAGTAGGACGTGTTAAAACTTACGAGGCAATCGTCAAGGGTGATCCTGTTCCTAAGGCAGGCGTTCCCGAGAGTTTCAAGGTTCTGTTCAAGGAGCTTCAGTCACTCGGTCTTGACATCAAGGTACTTGATGCGGACAAGAATGAGATTGATCTCAGACAGACTTATGAAGAAGACGATGAATACGGTCAGGCGGCAGGCGAGGATACATTTGAGTATGTAGCCGAGGACGGCTCTCTTGATGACGGTTTCACAACTAAGGATATAGACGAAGACAGCGAATTCTATGCCGATAAGGACGATGAAGATGATTTTGACATCGACTTCAACGAAAATGACGCTGACGACTCGTTTGATGAATAATCAGACGATGATTTAAGCATAGGCATTGACAGAAAAGCGTGTGTTATCACACATAAACTTCTATAGAAAGAATTGAGGTCTGTAAATTGGCATATAAAACATTTGATTCAATGAAGATCGGTCTTGCTTCTCCGGATCAGATCCGTGCATGGAGCTACGGCGTTGTTGAGCGTCCCGAAACAATCAACTACAGAACACAGAAGCCCGAAAGAGGCGGTCTGTACTGCGAAAAGATATTTGGTCCTACAAAGGACTGGGAGTGTTCCTGCGGTAAATACAAGAGAATCCGTTTCAAAGGTAAAATATGTGAGCGTTGCGGCGTTGAAGTAACACGCAACAAGGTAAGACGTGAGCGTATGGGTCACATAGAGCTTGCGGCTCCCGTTTCACATATCTGGTATTTCAAGGGTACACCCAGCCGTATCGGTCAGGTACTTGATATTTCACCCAAAAGACTTGAAGAAGTTCTTTACTTCACAAAGTATATAGTTGTCGATCCCGGCGATACTGTTCTCACAAAGAAGCAGATACTCACAGAAAAAGAGTATGCTGATATGAGAGAGCGTTATGAGGATGATTTCAGAGCCGAGATGGGCGCAGAAGCTATCAAGGAGCTTCTTTGCGAAATCGACCTTGACAAGCTGTCCGAGGAACTTAAGAAAGAGCTTGAGGATACTCAGCAGGGTCAGAAGAGAGTCAAGTTATTAAAAAGACTTGATGTTGTTGAGGCATTCAGACTCAGCGGTAACCGTCCCGAATGGATGATACTCGACTGCATACCCGTAATTCCTCCGGATCTGCGTCCTATGGTTATGCTGGACGGCGGCAGATTCGCCACTTCCGACCTTAACGATCTGTACAGACGTGTTATCAACAGAAACAACCGTCTTACAAAGATGAAGGAACTTCACGCACCCGACATTATCATCAGAAACGAAAAGAGAATGCTTCAGGAAGCTGTTGACGCACTTATCGACAACGGCAGACACGGCAGAGCGGTTACAGGCCCTTCAAACCGTCCTCTGAAATCTCTTTCGGATATGCTCAAGGGTAAGCAGGGACGTTTCCGTCAGAACCTTCTCGGTAAGCGTGTTGACTATTCAGGACGTTCAGTTATCGTAGTAGGCCCCGATCTTAAGATGGATCAGTGCGGTCTTCCCAAAGAAATGGCTATCGAACTGTTCAAGCCCTTTGTAATGAAGGAGCTTGACAAGCGTGGTATCGCTAACAATATAAAGAGTGCAAGAAAGATGGTAGAGCAGGCTAAGGATCCTGCTGTATGGGATGCTCTTGAAGAAGTTATCAAGGATCACCCCGTACTGCTCAACCGTGCGCCTACACTGCACAGACTCGGTATTCAGGCATTTATGCCGGTACTGGTCGAGGGTCGTGCAATCAAGCTGCATCCGCTGGTTTGTACAGCGTTCAACGCAGACTTTGATGGTGACCAGATGGCAGTGCATCTTCCTCTGTCTGCGGAAGCACAGAACGAGGCAAGAACACTTATGCTTGCCGCAAAGAACCTGCTGAAGCCTTCAGACGGCCGTCCTGTTACAGTACCTACTCAGGATATGGTACTCGGTTCTTATTATCTTACTATCGACAAGCCCGGCGAAAAGGGCGAGGGTAAAGTATTCCGTGACTTCAATGAGGCTATTATGGCTTACAATGAAGGGGATATTACGATCCACTCGGCTATCAAGGTAAGAGTTACCAAGGACGTAGGCGGAGATCATCCCGAAACAAAGATAATCGACGCTACGGTAGGACGTATTCTTTTCAACGAGCATATTCCTCAGGATCTTGGCTTTGTTGACAGAAACGATCCCGAAAAGAAGTTTGATCTCGAAATCGGCTTCAAGGTAAGAAAGAAAGAGCTTGGAAAAATCATCGACAAGTGCCTCAAGGTTCACGGAACACCTATGACGGCGCAGGTTCTTGATAAAATAAAGGCTATGGGTTACAAATACTCGACTAAGGCGGCAATCACAGTAGCTGTATGCGATGCTACAATACCGCCCGAGAAAAAAGATATTCTTGCAAATGCGGATGCACAGGTTCAGGAAATCAACGAGTATTTCAACAACGGTTTCATTTCGAACGCCGAAAGAAAATCTCAGGTGCTTTCAGTATGGAACCAGGCTACAACAGATGTTACAGTTGCACTGACAAAGGGTCTTGACGATTACAACCCCATCTATATGATGGCTGACTCAGGAGCCCGTGGTAGTACAAACCAGATAAGACAGCTTGCAGGTATGCGTGGACTTATCGCAAATACATCGGGTGAAACGATTGAAATCCCGATCAGAGCTAACTACCGTGAAGGTCTTAACATCCTCGAATACTTCATTTCTTCAAGAGGTGCGAGAAAGGGTCTTGCCGATACGGCGTTAAGAACAGCCGACTCAGGTTACCTTACAAGACGTCTTGTTGACGTATCACAGGAAGTTATCGTAAGAACCGATGACTGCGGTACTACAGACGGTATCGACATTTACGAGATCCGTGAAGGCAAGGAGCTTATCGAGTCGCTTGAAGAACGTCTTACAGGCAGATACCTTGCCGAAGATTTCACCGATGACAACGGCGAAGTCCTCGTTTCAAAGGATAAGCTGATAACGGAAGCAGATGCCAAGATGATAGTTGCATCGGGCGTAAAGACCGTTAAAATTCGTTCAGTTCTTACCTGCCATGCAGAACACGGAGTCTGCGCAAAGTGCTACGGTTCTTCACTTGCTAACGGCAAGAAGATTACAATCGGCGAAGCAGTTGGTATCATAGCCGCACAGTCTATCGGTGAGCCCGGTACACAGCTTACCATGAGAACGTTCCATACCGGTGGTATTGCATCGGCTGAAGATATTACACAGGGTCTTCCCAGAGTAGAAGAACTGTTCGAGTCACGTCGTCCCAAGAATGCCGCAATTATGGCTAAGCATTCCGGTAAGACAAGAATCGACGAGATAAAGAAAACCAGACACGTTATCATTACAACAGCAGACGGTGAGGAGCATCCTTATCCCGTACCTTTCGGCTACAAGCTGAAAATACAGGATGGCGATTTCATCGAAGCCGGTGAAACACTTACAGAAGGTAGCGTAAATCCTCACGATGTACTTGAGGTAAAGGGCGAGGAAGCAGTTCAGAACTACATTATCGCCGAGGTACAGAAGGTATATCGCTTACAGGGTGTTGACATCAACGATAAGCATATCGAAGTTATTGTTCGTCAGATGATGAGAAAGGCTCGTGTAACCAACCCCGGCAGCAGTTATCTGCTTCCCGGCTCGGTTATTGACAAGAATGAGCTTGTTAAGGTAAACAATGAGCTCGAACAGCGTAAGGAAGCCGGCGAACAGATTGAACCCGTAGAGTGCGAAGCTGTTCTTCTCGGTATCACAAAGGCTGCACTTGCAACAGACAGCTTTATGTCTGCCGCTTCATTCCAGGAAACCACAAGAGTTCTTACCGACGCTGCAATTCACGGCAAGGTAGATCCGCTGCTCGGTCTGAAGGAAAATGTTATCATAGGTAAGCTTATTCCCGCAGGCACAGGTCTTGAGGCAATGGAGAAGGAAAAAGAAGAAAGAGAAAAGGCTGCCGAAGCTGTTGCTGAATCGGATGAAAACGAATCAGACAGTGAAGAAGTTGGCGAAACTGCACAAAATTAAGTTGTAATTCAGTCCAAAGGCGACGATTGTTACAAAGTTTTTTCGGTAAAACGAAAAGGCTTGACAATCGCCGCCTTTTTGTATATAATATTTAAATGTGTGCAGAATAAATGCGTAAAAGCGTTATTCTGTGGCATAAATTTTTAATAATTTTGCAAGGAGGTGTAACATTTGCCAACCTTTAACCAGCTCGTTCGTAAGGGCAGAGCAGTTGCAGAAAAGAAGTCTAAGGCTCCCGCACTGCAGAAGAGCATGAACACTCTGAAGAAGGAAACAGTAGATATATCTTCTCCCCAGAAGAGAGGCGTATGCACAGCTGTTCGTACTGCTACCCCTAAGAAGCCTAACTCTGCTATGAGAAAGATTGCCAGAGTAAGACTTTCCAACGGTTATGAAGTTACTGCTTATATTCCGGGTATCGGACACAAACTGCAGGAACACAGCGTTGTACTGATCCGTGGCGGCCGTGTTAAGGATCTCCCCGGTGTACGTTACCACATCGTCAGAGGCACACTTGATGCTCAGGGCGTTGACGGAAGAATGCAGGGCAGATCAAAGTACGGAGCTAAGCGTCCGAAGGCTGGTGCGAAAAAAGCGTAACTGATGACTTTTAGCCACTTTTGTGGAGTAATATATTATATTACCTCTGCAATTGGACGGCGGGAGTTAATCGCTTTCGAGTACCGATGATTTTCATTATTTATGAAGGAGGGAAGTAAAGTGCCAAGAAGAGGTAATGTTCCTAAGCGTGATGTATTACCCGATCCTATGTACGGCTCAGAGCTCGTAACAAGACTCGTAAACAATATCATGCTCGACGGCAAGAAGGGTGTTGCTCAGAAGATCGTATACGGTGCATTTGACATCGTAGCCGAGAAGTCAGGTAAGGGCGCACTTGAAGCTTTTGAAGAAGCTATGGAAAATATCATGCCTCAGTTAGAGGTAAAGGCACGCCGTGTCGGCGGTGCCACATATCAGGTTCCTATGGAAGTTCGTCCCGAAAGAAGAAGAACTTTAGGTCTGAGATGGATTACTCTGTACGCAAGACAGAGAAACGAAAAGACAATGAAGGAAAGACTTGCAAACGAGATCCTCGACGCTATGAACGGTCAGGGCGGAGCTTGCAAGAAGCGCGATGATACACACAGAATGGCTGAAGCTAACAGAGCTTTCGCACATTACAAGTGGTAATCAATAAAACGGAGGAAATATGGCTAGAGACGTAACTCTTGAAATGACCCGTAATATTGGTATCATGGCTCACATCGACGCAGGTAAGACAACTACGACCGAGCGTATCCTGTTCTACACCGGTATCAACCACAAGATCGGTGAGACCCACGACGGTTCTGCTACGATGGACTGGATGGAGCAGGAGCAGGAAAGAGGTATCACAATTACTTCTGCTGCTACTACTGCATACTGGAAGAAGCACAGAATCAATATTATCGATACTCCCGGACACGTTGACTTTACTGTTGAAGTTGAGCGTTCGCTGCGAGTTCTTGACGGATCTGTTACAGTTTTATGTGCTAAGGGCGGTGTTGAGCCCCAGTCAGAAACTGTATGGCGTCAGGCAGACAAGTATCATGTTCCGAGAATGGCATACATCAACAAGATGGACATCATGGGTGCAGACTTCTATAATGTTGTAAGCATGATGAAGGACAGACTTAAATGTAATGCTGTTCCGATACAGCTCCCTATCGGTGCCGAAGATACATTCAGAGGTATCGTAGACCTTATCGAAATGAAAGCTGACATCTACTATGATGATCTCGGTAAGGACATGCGTGTGGAAGAAATTCCGGACGATATGAAGGAGAAGGCTCAGGAATATCACGATGCACTCATCGAGGCTGTTGCTGAGCAGGACGAGGAACTTATGAACAAGTACCTCGAAGGTGAAGAAATCACCGTTGAAGAAATCAAGGCTGTACTCAGAAAGGCAACGATTGACAATGAGATCGTTCCTGTAACCTGTGGTACATCTTATAAGAATAAGGGCGTACAGAAGCTCCTCGATGCAATCGTTGACTATATGCCCTCTCCTCTTGATGTTCCTTCTATCAAGGGTGTTAACCCCGAAACAGGCGAAGAAGTTGAAAGACACGCAGGCGACGATCAGCCGTTCTCTGCACTCGCTTTCAAGATTGCTACAGACCCCTTCGTTGGTAAGCTCTGCTTCTTCAGAGTTTACTCAGGTATCGTAGCAGCAGGTTCTACTGTTCTTAACGCAACTAAGGACAAGAAGGAGCGTATGGGACGTATTCTTCAGATGCACGCTAACCACAGAGCAGACCTTGAAGTTTGCTACTGCGGCGATATTGCAGCTGCTGTAGGTGTCAAGAACACTACAACAGGTGATACGCTGTGTGATGAGAACAATCCCGTAATCCTTGAGTCTATGGAATTCCCCGAGCCTGTTATCTCGCTCGCTATTGAACCCAAGACCAAGGCAGGTCAGGAAAAGATGGCTATTGCTCTTGCGAAGCTCGCAGAGGAAGACCCCACTTTCAGAACCTATACAAATGAGGAAACAGGTCAGACAATCATCGCCGGAATGGGCGAACTTCACCTCGAAATCATCGTAGACAGACTTCTCCGTGAATTTAAGGTTGAGGCTAATGTCGGTGCTCCTCAGGTTGCATATAAAGAGACAATCACCACTAATGCAGACGTTGATACAAAGTATGCACGTCAGTCAGGTGGTAAGGGTCAGTACGGTCACGTTAAGCTCCACGTTTACCCGAACGAGTCCGGTAAGGGCTATGAGTTCATTAACGCAATTGTCGGCGGTTCAATTCCCAAGGAATATATCCCCGCAGTTGACGCAGGTATTCAGGGCGCTTTACAGTCCGGTGTTCTTGCAGGCTATCAGACAGTAGACGTTAAGGTTGAGCTTTATGACGGTTCATACCACGAGGTCGACTCTTCTGAAATGGCATTCAAGATCGCAGGTTCAATGGCTATCAAGGAAGCATGCCGCAAGGCTAACCCCGTTATCCTTGAACCTATCATGAAGGTAGTTGTAACAGTTCCCGAAGAATACATGGGCGACGTTATCGGCGATTTAAGCTCACGTCGTGGTGAGATACAGGGTATGGAAGACAGAAACGGCGTTAAGCAGATTAATGCTTTCGTTCCTCTGTCAGAAATGTTCGGTTACTCAAACGATCTGCGTTCTAAGTCACAGGGTCGTGGTCAGTATGTAATGGAACCCAGCCACTACATTCAGGTTCCCAAGTCAATTGCAGATGGAATCATCAGCAAGAGAGCTAAGGACTAATAAAATTTTTCTGAAAGAGCAAAAAAGACTTGTTTTTTGAGAAATAATCTGATAAAATACTAAGTGTATGGAATACACATAATTAAAGGAGGAAAATTCCAATGGCAAAGCAGAAATTTGAACGTACCAAGCCCCACGTAAACATTGGTACAATCGGTCACGTAGACCACGGTAAGACTACTTTAACAGCAGCTATCACTAAGGTTCTTTCACTCAAGGGCTATGCTCAGTTCGAAGCATATGATATGATCGACAAGGCTCCCGAGGAGAGAGAGCGTGGTATCACAATCAACACAGCTCACGTTGAGTATGAGACAGACAAGCGTCACTACGCACACGTTGACTGCCCCGGCCATGCTGACTATATCAAGAACATGATCACAGGTGCTGCTCAGATGGACGGCGCTATCCTCGTTGTTGCTGGTACAGACGGTCCTATGGCTCAGACTAAGGAGCACATCCTTCTCGCTCACCAGGTAGGCGTTCCCGCAATCGTTGTATTCATCAACAAGTGCGATGACGTTGACGATCCCGAGCTTCTCGACCTCGTTGAGATGGATATCCGTGAGACACTTTCAGAGCACGACTTCCCCGGCGATGACGTCCCCGTTATCCGTGGTTCAGCTAAGGTTGCTCTTGATTGCCCCAGCAAGGACATCAACGCTCCCGAATATGCTTGCATCATAGAGCTTATGAATGCAGTTGACGATTACATTCCTACTCCTGATCGTAAGTCTGATCTCCCCTTCCTTATGCCTGTTGAGGATACTATGACAATTTCAGGTCGTGGTACAGTTGCTACAGGTAGAGTTGAGAGAGGTATCCTCAAGCTCAACGATACAGTTGAAATCACAGGTCTTACAGACGAGCCTAAGCAGACAGTTGTAACAGGTATCGAAATGTTCCGTAAGCTCCTTGACTTTGCTGAAGCAGGTGACAACATCGGTACACTTCTCCGTGGTATCCAGAGAAACGAAATCGAGCGTGGTCAGGTTCTCTGCAAGCCCGGTTCAATCCACCCCCACAAGAAGTTCAAGGGTCAGGTTTACGTATTAAAGAAAGAAGAAGGCGGACGTCATACTCCTTTCTTCTCAAACTACAGACCTCAGTTCTTCTTCAGAACAACTGACGTTACAGGCGTTATCACACTTCCTGCTGACAAGGAAATGTGCATGCCCGGCGATAACGTAACAATGGATGTTGAGCTTATCACTCCTATCGCTATCGAAGAAGGTCTCCGTTTCGCTATCCGTGAAGGCGGTAGAACTGTTGGTTCAGGCGTAGTTACAGCTATCAACGAATAATTTGAGATTTTAACATCTTATATAAGACGATATCCGCTTTCACAAGCGGATATTGTTTTTATATAATTCTTTTTGAGAGGTTTTTTATGCAGCTTCCTGAATATGTTTATGAGGTATTACAAAAACTTAATAACAACGGGTATGAAGCATACTGCGTCGGTGGCTGTGTAAGAGATTATCTGCTCGGTCAATGTCCGGAAGACTATGATGTAACGACATCTGCACTGCCCGAACAGATAATAGAAGTTTTTGACGGATACCGTTTGCTGACGGTCGGATTAAAGCACGGAACCGTAACGGTAATAATCAATAAGCATCCGGTAGAAATCACAACTTACAGAATCGACGGCGAATATATCGATCACCGCCATCCTTCAAAAGTCGGATTTACTCCGAATCTTGCTGATGACCTTGCAAGACGGGATTTAACGATCAATGCAATAGCGTATAATGATAAGGTCGGTATGGTCGATTTGTACGGCGGGGCAGAGGACCTGAAAAACGGCATTATAAGATGCGTCGGAGATCCGATGAAACGCTTTGACGAGGATGGATTAAGGATTCTCCGTGCCTTGCGTTTTGCGTCACGCTATGGTTTTAGCATTGATAAGGAAACATCGGACGCTATTCACAGACAGAAATTCTTGCTTTCATTTATTTCTGCGGAGCGGATAAATAGTGAGCTGTGCGGAATACTTACCGGCGATTGCTATGACATTCTCCGTAATTACAGCGATGTTATCTGCGAGATTATTCCCGAGATGTATCCGTGCATAGGCTTTGAACAGCATTCAAAGTATCACGATAAGACGGTTTACGGTCATATAGCTGCTACCGTAGCTGCTGCTGAGCCTACTGTAGAAGCTCGCCTTACAATGCTTTTGCACGATATCGGCAAGCCTGACAGCTTTTTTATGAAGGATGGTGCAGGCCATTTTTACGGTCATGCCGATGTCAGCTGTAAAATTGCTGAAAAAATACTTGAAAGATTGCGTTTCAGCAATAAAATTAAAGACGAGGTATTGTTTTTAATCGAAAATCATGGTATAGTTATTAACGATGATATTCGCAGTATAAGAAGAGGCGTTGCACGTTACGGTGCGGTGCGTTTTCTTAAACTGATAAAGGTGCATTATTATGACACCTGCGGAAAATCACCTGCATATTTCGGCGAAAAAGCTCTTTTTGACAGCATCGAAAAGCATACGAGGGAGTTTCTTGAAAATGAACCGCCTATGAGCCTTAAACAGCTTAAAGTCAACGGTTCCGACATTTCACAGCTTGGCTTTACGGGTAAAGAAATCGGGAAGGCTCTCAATTTTCTGCTTGAACAGGTTGTAAACGGAAATTGCGAAAATGAAAAGGATAGCCTTTTGGCTTTGATAGAAAATAATTATTTGTAAACGGAAAGGATTAAGATTATGTCTGCTACTGATATTGGAATTGATTTAGGCACGGCGAATGTTATAATTACGCTTGGAAACAAGGGCATTGTTGTCAACGAGCCGTCTGTTGTTGCTTATGATAAAAAGAAACACTGTGTTCTTGCTGTAGGAAACGAAGCGTACAAAATGATAGGCAGAACGCCCGAATATATTGTTGCGGTAAAACCGCTCAAAGACGGGGTTATCTCTGATAATGAGATGACGGAAGCAATGATAATCGAATTTATCAGAAAGGTTATCGGACGAATTGTTAAGCCGAGAATTATTCTTTGCGTCCCTTCGTCTGTTACCGATGTCGAAAACAGAGCTGTAGTTGAGGCTGCGCTTTGTGCCGGTGCAAGAAAGGTATTTATTATAGAAGAACCTATTGCCGCACTGCTCGGTGCAGGTATTGATATTTCAAAGCCTAACGGCACAATGGTTGTCGATGTCGGCGGAGGAACGGCTGATATTGCGGTTGTTTCGTTCAACGGTATTGTAAAAAGCTGTTCGCTTAAGATGGCAGGTAATAAGTTTGATGCGGCCATCATAAGAGGCGTTACGATGAAATACAAAATACTTATCGGTGAAAAGACGGCAGAGCAGGCAAAAAAAGAAATCGCCAACGTATATAATCCGACAGGCGATGTGAAAATAACAGTAAAGGGCAGACATCTTATAAAAGGCCTTCCCGAAAGCGTTGAGATCAGCGATAAGGATATGTACGATTTTCTGCATGACAGCGTAATGGAGATAGTCGATAAGATAAAGGAAGTATTTGAGCAGACCCCTCCCGAGCTTGTAGGCGATATTCTGACAAACGGCATAGTGCTGACAGGCGGCGGAGCAATGCTCAAGGGCTTCACGGATCTTGTAACCGAAGCAGTCGGAGCACCGTGCTATGTCGCAGACGATCCTATAGAATGTGTTGCAAAGGGTGTTGCGAAGGCATTCGATTATACAGATGATCTTCTTGACGGCTTTGAGAAGATTTCGCTGTACAGATATAAATAAGATATATACTTAAGCACGGAAATACGTTTCCGTGCTTTTGAAATAACTCGGAAATAACGATTTTGGCGTTCAGCCTGACTTTTAGATTGATGTAACAGATAAAATGTGCTATTATATTAATGTCAGACGGAGGTATTTTTATGTCACAGATTGATATACGTTTCTTTTCACGGTCGCTCAACCGTTATACTTCATTCAAAATGTATATGCCCGATGATAAGCGCAATTACGGCGGGGTTTATGATAAGCAGAATATGAAAACACTGTTCATTCTGCATGGTTACACACAGGACGGCAACAACTGGATACCGGAATATATTTCGGAAAAATACAATTTTGCCGTAGTGATTCCTCACGGTGAAAACTCATTCTGGCTTGACGGATTATCTACAGGGCATAAGTATTGCACTTATGTCGGTGAAGAGCTTATCGACTATATACGAAATACATTCGGGCTTGCACAGACTGCAGAAGATACTGCGATAATGGGATATTCAATGGGCGGCTTCGGTGCGCTTCATACTGCATTCACTTATCCCGATACATTCGGTAAGGTGTGCGCAATGTCATCCGCACTTATTGTTCATGAAATAGCAGGTATGAAGGACGGCGGTGACAACGGTGTGGCAAATTACGCATACTACCATGAATGCTTCGGAAACCTTGACGAAGTTGTCGCAAGCGATAACAATCCTGAAATTCTTGTAAAGCGGCTTTCACAAGAAAATAAGAAAATACCGCAGATATATATGGCTTGCGGCACAGAGGACTTTCTGCTTGAGAATAACAGGCAGTTTCATAAGTTTTTGGACACTAACAATATACCTCACGTTTACCTTGAAAGCGGCGGCGGTCACGATATGACATTCTGGAGCGAGTATGTAGTTAAGTTTACTGATATGATGTTCGGAAAATAAGCAAAAAAATATACCCACAAGCGATATTTTCGCCTGTGGGTACATTTTTTCAGACATCTTCCATCTGTTTTCCGAAATACATTGCGGCGGCTTCGACCAGTGCCTTTGTTTTGTCGTCAACAGCCGAATTTTCCTTATCCGACAGCATGATGACCGCTCCGTTGACATCTCCGTCTGCCATTATCGGCGCACAGGCAACGGCAAAGCGATCTACACCTTCAATGGGGTTCATTTTTACACCGTCTGCTGTACGGTAAAGAGATTTCCTTTGCTCGATAAGGTCTTCAAGCGAGCTTGATACCCTGCGTTCAAGCACTTCTTTTTTCTGAATGCCGGATGCGGCTATAACGTGGTCACGGTCGCATATAACTGTAGGCATCCCTCCGACTTTGTACAATACATCTGCGTACTGATCCGCTGTACCTGAAATTTCTCCGACAGGGGAGTATTTACGGAAAATTACTTCTCCGTCTACACTTGTATATATTTCAAGCGGTGTGCCTTCTCTTATTCTCATTGTTCGCCTTATCTCTTTAGGTATAACGACTCTTCCGAGGTCGTCAATACGTCTTACTATTCCCGTAGCTTTCATTATATAGTCATTCCTTTCTGAAGAAACGGTTTTTGATCCTGCAAACATATTATTCCTTGCCGTGTGTCAATTATTCAGAAATTTGTCACATATTGAAATTTATGCTCGCAAGCAGGGAACCCGGACTTTCAAAGAGAATTACTTTTAATATTGATTTTAAACTCTTTTTGTAGTATAATTAAAATCGTATGATTATCTTCCGGAGGTGTTACTGTGACTGCTGATGAAGAATATATGACTCTCTGTATCGAACTCGCAAAAAAGGCGGCGGAAAAAGGTGAGTGTCCTGTAGGCGCTATCGTAGTTGACAAGGACGGGAGAATAATCGGTGAAGGGTATAATATGCGTGAAACCGAGCAGATGCCGACTGCTCATGCGGAGATAATCGCAATAGAACAAGCCGCCAAAGCTATGAACTCGTGGCGGCTTACGGAATGTACATTATATGTTACTCTTGAACCTTGTCCTATGTGTGCGGGCGCTATAATCAATTCCCGTATAAAAAGGCTGGTTTACGGTGCTTTTGATGAAAAGGGCGGGGCTTGCGCCTCGCTCATGGAAATGTTCGATTATCCGTTCAACCATCGTCCGATGGTGAGAAGCAGAGTTTTGCAGGATGAATGTGCAAAGCTGCTTACGGAATTCTTTAAAGACCTCAGGACCTGAAATTGTCCGTAGCTGCGGGCATTCCCGACAGGGCTTTTTTGTACAGCTTGTCGATTATAACAGCTAAGGCTGTTACTGTCACAGATAACGCTATGATTACGGAAACGATTTTTTTCATATAAAGTCCCTTTCTGCAGTGGTGTTAATCTGTATTTATACGGTCTAAACGCTTTTCTGCGTTCTTGATAAGGCTTAAAAGCGCTGTTCCTTGCTTGTCGTATTCGGCTTCTATCGAATTTGTCGTTATTGACGGTGCATTGTCTGCATCGTTTGCGGCATCTGCGGCAGCACCGACTTCAAGGAAGATCGCAGAATCTATAAGATGAAGTGCGGAAGTGGGCGATATGCCGAAAAGATTATCGTCGTTCTTTCTGTTTGCATTATATGTTATTCTGAACGCTTTGTAGACGGAAAGAGTAAGCATTGATGAAACGCTCTTGCTGAGCTTTGATGATTTGATTTTCTGTAAAATCGAGAAAATCACTTCAATGCTGTTAGTTATCAGCTTTTTGTTAAGCGCAAGCATAATGTCGCCCGATTTTGAATCACCGGACGAGTTTCCGTCGGGAATATCGCTTTCGGTAATTATACCGCCGTTGGAAACGGGCGAACGACCGAGCAGATAGTCAGTAGAAACGTTATAGTAGTCAGCCGCTTTTACAAGGAACTCAAGACCACATTCACGTTTGCCTTTTTCATAATGTGACAGGAGTGCCTGAGCGATGCCAAGATCGGCAGCAACCTGTTTTTGTGTAAGTCCACGTTCTTTGCGGAGCAGGGAAAGTATTCTTGGAAAATCGGTATTCATTATACGATATAACCTCTCTGATTCTGACAATATTCACACAGTATATTATAACGGAGTTATTCCCTATTGTAAAGCGTGATTTTATACAAAAAATCAAGTGCTTTTTTATGTAATAACTCTATAATAAAACAAAAATCGCCGTAATCGGCATAATTATCAGTAAAAATCAACCGAAAGGAAGTAAAAAATGAAGAATTACAGACTTTATCTTATCCGTCACGGAATCACAAGCGGAAATCTTGAAGGAAAATATATAGGAACAACGGATCTGCCGCTTTGCGAAGAGGGGGAAGATGCTATATCGTCGCTTGCGGCTCTTGACGTTTACCCTAAGGTACAGAAGGTTTATTCCAGCCCTCTCAAGCGTTGCTTGCAGACTGCCGACATTATTTATCCCGAACGTCTGCTTAAGCGTATCGACGGTATCGCAGAGCTTGACTTCGGGGAATACGAAGGAAAAACGCAAGCCGAGCTTCAGAGCGATGAAAAGTATCTCGAATGGCTTAAGGGCGGATATGATGCTGCACCTCCGAATGGTGAAAGCTACGGACATTTTACATTAAGATGCCTTGAAGGCCTTGAAGAAATATTCAAGGATATGATGGCAAACGAGGTTACATCAGCCGCCGTTATCACGCATTCAGGCGTTATTATGAATCTTCTTTCGGGATACGGTCTGCCCAAGATGAAGCCTATCGACTTTGCCTGCAATCAGGGCGAGGGATTTGAAATACAGCTAAGCACGTTCCTGTGGCAGCACGGACCCGTATTTGAAATCGTAGGAAAATTATTCTGAGAAAACGGAGATAAGCAATGGATATTTTAAAGCAGCTGGCGGAAGAATTCAAGATAAGAAATACGCAGGTAGAAAACACGGTAAAACTGATAGATGACGGCAATACGATCCCGTTTATTTCTCGCTACAGAAAAGAGATGACGGGAGGACTTGACGATCAGCTTTTGCGTGAACTCAGCGAAAGACTGACATACCTTCGTAATCTTGAAAGCAGAAAAGAAGAAGTAAAGTCGCTTATCGAAAGCGGAGGAAATCTTAGCGACAAGATAGTGCAGGATCTTTTAAACGCAAAGACGCTTGCTGAAGTCGAGGACATCTACAGACCCTTCAAGCCAAAGCGTAAGACAAGAGCAGGCATAGCAAAAGAAAAAGGACTTCAGCCCCTTGCCGATTTTATAATCGCTCAGACGCTCGCTTCTCCCACTGCCGAAGCAGAGAAATATATAAGTGAAGAAAAGGGCGTTGAAACCGTTGACGATGCAATAAACGGAGCATTGGACATTATTTCAGAAACGGTTTCGGATGATGCGGATTTACGCAAAAAGCTGTATGCCGAGTACACGGGTCATGCACTGATAGTATCAAAAGCCACCGATGAAAAAGCTGAAACCGTTTATAAGAATTATTATGATTACAGCGAGCTTGCGTGTAAGATACCTCCGCACAGACTTCTCGCACTTGACAGAGGAGAACGTGAGGATGCGCTCAAGGTCAGCATTGAGCCGGAAGAACAGTATGTTATGAAACATATCTACAGAGCGTATGTGAAAGCGGAAAACGATTGCGGACGGCTGGTACGCTCAGCTTGTGATGACAGCTTCAAGCGTCTTATCCACCCTTCGCTTGAAAGACGTCTCAGAAACGAGCTTACCGAGAAAGCGTGTGACAGCAGTATACACACATTTTCGGACAACCTAAGACAGCTTCTTATGCAGCCGCCTGTGAAGAACAGCGTTGCTCTCGGCTTCGATCCCGGCTACAGAACAGGCTGTAAGGTAGCCGTTGTTGACGCTACAGGCAAGGTTCTTGACACATCGGTAGTGTATCCGACACCCCCGAAGAGCGATATTGCAGGAGCAGAAAGAATAATCAAAAACCTTATCGAAAAGCACAAGGTCGATATTATCGCTATAGGAAACGGTACGGCAAGCCACGAGAGCGAAGTGTTTATGGCAGATCTGTTAAAAAAGATTGACCGAAAGGTAAGCTATATGGTCGTATCCGAGGCAGGCGCAAGCGTATACTCGGCAAGCAAGCTGGCGGCTGAGGAATTCCCCGAATATGATGTTTCACTGCGTAGTGCCGTATCTATCGCAAGACGGCTTCAGGATCCGCTTGCAGAGCTTGTTAAGATAGACCCGAAAGCAATCGGTGTAGGTCAGTATCAGCACGATATGCCGCCCGCAAAACTGTCGGACGCTCTGGGCGGAGTAGTAGAGGACAGTGTAAACAGCGTCGGCGTGGATCTTAATACCGCCTCGGTTTCACTTCTCGGATATGTTGCAGGCATCAATTCCGCCGTTGCAAAGAACATAGTTACATACAGAGAGGAAAACGGTGTGTTCACTAACCGTAAGGAACTTTTGAAGGTGTCGAAGCTTGGCAAGAAGGCTTACGAACAGTGTGCAGGCTTTATGCGTATACACGGCGGTAAATATCCGCTTGACAACACCTCAGTACACCCCGAAAGCTATAAGGCGGCAGAAGCTCTGCTTGATAAGTGCGGATTCAAGCTCGCAGATGTTTCCGGCGGTATTCCGTCAATAAAGGAACAGGTAAAATCCATTGGCATAAAGAAGCTGTCTGATGAACTCGGAATAGGTGAAATGACGCTTGCCGATATCATAAACGAGCTTGCTAAACCCGGCAGAGATCCCAGAGATGAACTGCCGCCGCCCCTGCTGAGAACAGATGTGGCGGATATTAACAGCCTTAAGCCCGGTATGATACTTGACGGTACGGTTAGAAATGTTATTGATTTCGGCGTATTCGTTGATATAGGAGTTCATCAGGACGGTCTTGTACATATCTCGCAGATATGCGACAAATATATAAAGCATCCTCTTGAGGTCGTAAAGGTCGGGGACATTGTAAAGGTAAAGGTGCTTGATATAGACCCTGCCAAAAAACGTATTTCTCTTACAATGAAGGGAGTATAAAATGATAGAATCGGTTCTTAAATATACATCTGAAAATGTCGGTGAATTTGTAAAGTACAATATTTTCGGCAAGAGCAAAGCGTCAAAAGTATATGTAATATGCTACCTTGTCGCAATGGCGCTCATAGGAGCTGTCGGAATAGTTCTTGCTATAGTCACTCAGATGTGGTGGTTTATCTTTGCTACGGTTATCTGTACTTTGCTTATAGTTGCTACAGGACTTGTTCTTTCGGTAACGCTTAAAAAGTACACTAAGGAAATTTTTGATATCAATTCAAAGAACGGATATGACACAATTGAGATAACGGCAAGCAGTATTGTGCTTAAAAACAGCGGTGCGGCTAAAGCTATAGCGGACTGGACGGCTGTGGCATCTGTTGATTTCTATAAATCAAGTGCCTATATCGTAACTCATGACGGATATCTTTTTATCATAGATGAAAATACCGTCAGGGAAGGCTCGCTTGATGAACTGCGACAGATAGCTGAAGAAAAGCTGGTAAAAACCGATGACTAATTATCAGCTTGAAACGGACAGGATAATCGCATCGCTTGATTATGCACCTACGCTTCTGCTTCACGCCTGCTGTGCACCGTGCAGCAGTTATGTACTCGAATATCTTGCGGAGCATTTCAATATCACCGTGTTTTTCTACAATCCGAATATCACCGAAAAGGAAGAATACGAAAAGCGTAAAAACGAGTTGAAACGTCTGATAGCCGAAAAACCGTTCAGGTATCCCGTGAAGATGATTGACGGCGATTATTCGCCGCAGCTTTTCTTTGATATGGCAAAGGGTATGGAGAATATCGCTGAAGGCGGGGAAAGGTGCTTTTTGTGCTATGAGATACGTCTGAGAGAAACGGCAAAGCTTGCAAAAGAACTGGACTTCGAGTATTTCTGCACCACACTTTCGGTAAGCCCTCATAAAAATGCCGCAAAGCTGAACGAGCTTGGCGGCAGGCTCAGCGATGAATATAAAATACCGTATCTTTATTCTGATTTTAAAAAACGCAACGGATATAAGCGTTCCATAGAGCTTTCGGCACAGTACGGATTATACCGGCAGAATTACTGCGGATGTATCTACAGTCGTATTCAGGCAGAGAAAAAAGAGCAGGAAAAAAATTTTCAAAACGAAACGAAAACTGTTGTCAAACCGTAAAAAGTGTGGTAAAATAAATACGGTTATGCAATAAAACTGTCAAAAGAGGTGAAAGACGATGACTGCGGACCCCAGCGGGAAACGAATAACTGAAAAATAATACAGCACAGCAGTCGTCGCATAACGGCTTCCTGTGCAGAAAAGAGGTACGTTATGCTTAAATATTACAAGACAGTTGAAAACACAATTGTTGAGCTTGACACAATGGAGCCGGGATGCTGGGTATCTGCCGTTGCACCCACAGAAACTGAGATTTCCTCGCTTCAGGAGGAACTGAACATCGACCGTGATTTTATCCGTTCTGCACTCGATGAGGAAGAAACCTCCCGTATTGAAAGCGATGACGGTCAGACACTTATAGTCCTTGACTATCCCGTTGCGGAAAAGGTTCAGGATAAGGATGATACGATAAGCTATTACACAATGCCTATGGGTATCATTATAACGGACAGCCATGTTGTAACGGTCTGCCTTAAAGAAAACATCATAATAGACGAATTTACAAAAGGCATAGTAAAAGGCATACAGACCCAGTTCAAAACAAGATTTGTATTCCATATGCTGCTAAGGATCGCAGGAAAGTATCTCCTCTATCTTAAGCAGATAGATAAGCTGTCGAACTATGTTGAACAGCAGCTGCACAAATCAATGAAGAACAAGGAGCTTATACAGCTTCTCGGACTTGAGAAATCACTTGTATATTTCTCAACATCGCTTAAATCTACCGAAACAGTGCTTGAAAAGATATTGAGAGGCAGAGTAATAAAGTTGTACGAGGAAGATCAGGAACTTCTTGAAGACGTACTGATCGAAGTAAAGCAGGCAATCGAGATGAGCAATATCTATTCAAACATACTTTCGGGTACAATGGACGCATTCGCAAGCGTAATATCAAACAATCTGAATATTGTAATGAAGGTGCTAACGGTTATTACGATAGTAATGTCCGTGCCCACGATGGTATTCAGCTTTTACGGTATGAATGTTCTGGATCTGCCGCTTCCGTATACCTGGTTCCCGGTTCTGATTTCCGTAATTCTTGCCGTCATTGTTGCAATATTGATAACAAAAAATAAGTTTTATAAATAAATCCCGGAGGGTATATGGAAAAAGTAAAAATATCTATAAGCGGACACGATTTTTACTTGAAAAGCGAAGATCCGAACAGAATGTACGAAACTGCGGAGAATCTTCAGAAAAGGATAGATAAACTGAGTGCGATGGCGGCATCAATGTCACTTACCGATATTGTAATGCTTGCGGCGCTCGATATAGCCGATGAAAATTACGATAACAGAAACGTTGTGATAAAAGCCCAGCAGCTTTCGCAGGAGATACAGGCAAAATCTCTTGCCTGCGAAAAAAGAGCAGAGGAGCTTGAAAAGCAGCTTTCCGAATCAGACACCGAGCTTGCATCGCTTAGAATAACTGCGTCTGAGGCACAAAGTGAACTTTCTGCACTCAAAGAACAGCTTGCGGGAGTTGAGACTCAGAAATCGGATATACTTGCGCTAAGGTCCGAGAACGAAAGGCTGAAAGAGCAGGTCGCCGCTCTTACTGCGGAAAAGGATTCGCTTACTGAAATCGGTGCTGATGAAATCAAACAGCTGAACACACGCATAGATGAGCTTACAGCCGAAAACACAACGCTTTCCGAAAAGGCGGAAAATGCGGATAACGCATTGAAAAACGAAAATGCACAGCTGAAAAATCAAGTTGACGAGTTGAAAGCGGAAAACGAAGCGCTCAGAGCTTCAAGCGAAAATGCCGATTCTTCATCGGCTGAGAACGAGGCGCTTAAATCAAGGCTGGCAGAACTTACAAAAAAGAACAGACACACAGAGGAATTGCTTGAAAAGCTGAGAACAGACCATGAAAATCTGGTTTCAAAGAGCGGTCAGGATGAGTTGTTACTGGCTCAGATCGATAAACTGCAAGGCACTGTGGATACATACGAAAAGACTTTTGATGAATACGCAAATCAGCGTAACGCAGAGGTCAAGGACCTGAACGATGAGTTATCGGCACTGAGAAAGAAATATGCCGAGCTCAGCGCACAGATGAACGAGATTGTAAACGACGGTCAGATGACATTATGAGTGAAATTTTAGCTCCGTGCGGAGCAATGGAAAGTCTGACAGCGGCAGTAAATGCCGGCGCAGACGCAGTATACCTCGGAGAAGAATACTTCTCCGCAAGAAAAAATGCAGATAACTTTACCGCAGAGCAGTTGTGCGATGCGGTACGTTTTTGTCATTACAGCGGTGTTAAGGTGTATGTTACGCTGAATACCCTTGTATTTGACAGGGAGATACCCTTGCTTGCAAAAGCGATAGAAAATTGCGCAAAAGCGGATGTTGACGCATTCATAGTGCAGGATATGGGCGTTGCAAGGCTTGCCCGACAAATTGTGCCGGAGATTCCTTTACACGCTTCGACGCAGATGACGGTCAATTCGCCCGAGGGCGCTATAATGGCGAAAGAGCTCGGATTTACCCGTGTTGTTCTGGGCAGGGAATTATCGCTTGCACAGATAAAGGCAATAACGGAAAGCTGTGACATTGAAACAGAGCTTTTCGTACACGGTGCGCTGTGCGTCTGCATAAGCGGTCAGTGCTATATGAGCAGTGTACTCGGCGGACGAAGCGGTAACAGAGGATTGTGCGCTCAGCCGTGCCGACTTGATTTTACAAGCGGCGACAGGCATAATGTTCTGTCGCTTAAGGATCTGTCATTGACGGAAAAATTGCCTGAGCTTGCGAAAGCAGGTATCACCTCGTTCAAGATTGAGGGAAGAATGAAACGTCCGGAATATGTTGCAGGTGCAGTAAATGCCTGCAGGGTGGCCCTTGACGGCGGTACGCCCGACCTTATATCGCTTAAAAACGTATTTTCAAGAAGCGGATTTACAAGCGGATATTTTGATGATGATTTCAAAAATATGCAGGGTGTCCGCACTAAAGACGATGTTACATCGGCAACGTCCAAGGTGCTTTCCGCTATGAAACAGTATTATCATAAGCCTTTCAGACGCTTTCCTGCCGATATTACCGTTAACGTAAAAAGCGGACAGCCTGTTAGTTATAAGCTGTCGGCTTGCGGCGTAAGTTCGTCCGCTGTAGGCGATATTCCCGAAAAGGCGGTAAACAGAGCGGTTACTGCGGAATATCTTGAAAATCAGTGCAGTAAGCTTGGCGGTACTGTATATTTTCCGGGAAATATCACCGTAAATGTTGATGACGGGTTATCCGTTTCGGCGGCTCATCTTAATGAACTGAGAAGAAAAGCAATTGAAAACGTAAGCGGAAAGATACTCGAAAAAAATTCTCATCATTACAGAATATCGCCTTATATTCCGCTTGACAGTAAGGACGGAAAGAAGATACGCCCCGAATTCAGATGTGAGGTAAATACAGCCTTACAGCTTGAGCTGGTACTTCAGGAGGATGAATATTCATATATTTACGCTCCTATGGGTCTGCTTGACGAAGCTACACCTGATAAATTCAGAATAATCGTTGTTCCTCCGGTATTTCTTGCCGATTGTGAAAGCGATGTATTGAAAAAGTTGTCATTGCTTAAAAAACAGGGATACGAGCATATTGCCGTTCATACGCTTTCGCATATAGGAATAGCAAGAAAGCTCGGTATGAAGGCGCACGGTATGTCAAGGCTCAATATCACAAACCGCTATTCGCTCAGAGAGTACGAAAAAATGGGACTGAGCGATACCGCACTTTCGTTTGAACTGCTTATGAGCGATGCGGTGTCACTTTGTGCAGACAGTGAGATAAAGACGGGAATAGTCGGCTACGGCAGACTTCCTCTTATGATAACGAGAAGATGTCCGATAAACAACGGCAAGCCCTGCGGAAAAATCAAAAGAGCGGATTGTCCGCATTATATAACCGACAGGCAGGGAAATAATATGCCGTGTATGTGCAGTGAGAACACTGTCGAGATATTGAACCCCGACAAGCTGTATCTCAGCGACAGACAATCTGAGCTTGCAAAGTTCGATTTCGTCTTGCTCAAATTCACCGACGAAACCGATACGGGAGAAGTGCTTGAAATGTATCTTGACGATATAAAGCCGGACGGAAAGCTCACAAGAGGATTATACTACAGAGGAGTTCAATAATGTTCATAAACGTGAAAAAGCTGAACGGCAAGGCAAAGTTACCTGAGCGTGCGACTGCGACAAGCGCAGGTGCGGATTTGTGTGCCTGCATAGATGACGATGTTGTACTGATGCCGGGCGACAGGAAGCTGATACCGACGGGACTTGCAATAGCTGTACCGACAGGATACGGCGGTTTTGTGTTTGCAAGGAGCGGACTTTCCTCAAAATTCGGCGTTTCGCTTGCAAACTGCGTCGGCGTTATCGACAGCGACTACAGGGGAGAGGTAAAAATTTCCGTTATAAATCATTCCGATGAGCCGTATACCGTTAAAAACGGAGAGCGTATCGCTCAGCTTGTCATAATGCCTGTGGATTTATGCGAGTACGGATTGTGCGATGAACTGGATGACACAGAGCGTGGCACGGGCGGATTCGGCTCTACAGGTCGGATGTAATGCAAATTGCATAAATATCCGATAAAATCGGACGATTATTTATGAATATTTAATTCGGCATTTTTGTTGTATGCTTTTTCAAAAAGTGGTATAATAAATATCGAATTGTAAATACGAAACACCCGGAGGTTTGACGAATGTTTTCAAAAGATATAGGTATAGACTTAGGTACAGCCAACACGCTTGTTTATATGAGAGGAAAGGGCATTATAATAAGAGAGCCCAGCGTTGTTGCGGTTGATGTGAAGATGGACAGAGTGCGTTATGTCGGTCAGGAGGCTAAGGACGTTATAGGCCGTACACCCGGCTCTATAGTAGCTGTAAGACCTCTTAAGGACGGCGTTATCGCTGATTTTGATATGACAACAAGTATGCTTCAGGAGTTTATCAGAAAAGCTCTTAAAGGCAGAGCCTTTGCAGGCTCAAGAGTAAGAGTTATCATCTGCATTCCTTCTGGCGTTACTGCCGTTGAACGCAGAGCGGTAAAAGAGGCAACACAGAACGCAGGCGCAAAGCGTGTTTCTATCATTGAAGAACCTATGGCGGCCGCTATAGGCGCAGGACTTCCGGTAGCCGAGCCTACCGGCAGTATGATAGTTGACATCGGCGGCGGCACAAGCGAAGTAGCGGTTATTTCGCTCGGCGGTATTGTAACATCACGTTCCGTAAGAGTAGCAGGCGATGAGTTCGATTCATCTATCATAAACTACATCAAGAAGAAATATAACCTTCTCATCGGTGAAAGAACAGCCGAGAATATAAAGATTGCAATAGGCTCCGCATATCCCTATGCAGACAATGAGCCTTCAATGGATATAAAGGGCAGAAACCTTCTGAACGGTTTACCCGAAAACATTACCGTAACATCCGAAGAGATAAGAGAAGCGCTTTCAGAGCCCCTCAGCCATGTAATTGAGGCAATAAAGGTAACTCTTGAAAAGACGCCTCCGGAGCTTGCCGCAGATATAATAGATCAGGGAATAATGCTTGCAGGCGGCGGCGCACTGCTTAAAGGTCTTGATCTTCTTATCCACGCCGAAACCGGTATGCCGGTAAAGGTTGCCGAAAGACCCCTTGACTGCGTGGCTGACGGTACAGGTAAGGTTCTTGAGAACATTGATAAGCTGATTGACGTTCTCACAGACGACGATACAAGATATTGATTATCCGAAAATATAGTGCTTATGACTAACTGTTTTTTACAGTTAGTCATAATGTGTTATATAAACGTATTCAGACAGCACTGAAAGGTATTGTATGCGTGACTTTTTTAAAGGCTTTAAATTCAAAATAATAGTTTGCGTTTTTGCATTGGTGCTTGGCGTTGTTATTTATGCTGCAGTTTCGGGCGGTTTTTCTACCTTCCCCGAAAATGTGCTGTCAACAATAGCAAAGCCTTTTGTTTCTGTTTCAAATGCCGTATCGCAGTGGGTCGAAGGCACTTTGGACAAATTCGCAAATGCAGACAGATATAAGTCTGAGAACGAGGAGCTTAAAGACAAGCTCAACGAACAATACCGTCAGATAATCGAGCTTGAAAATGTCAAGCACGAGAACGATCAGCTTAAAGAAATACTGAAGATAAAAGAAGAAAACTCCGATTTTGAATTTTCCGCACCCTGTAATATAATCGCACATAATTCTAATGATGCGTATGCAGGCTTCACTATCGACAGAGGCTCTGATGACGGAATTTCACTTTACGACCCCGTAATGACTTCAAACGGACTTATAGGTATGGTGAGCGAAATAGCGCCAAATTACGCAAAGGTATCTACCATACTCTCCGATGAGATAAACGTTGGTGTAATGACCTTTGACAGCAAGGTTACCGGTATACTTGACAACGATATAAAGAATGCCAATGAGGGTAACTGCCTTATGAGCTATATTACTAAGGACAGCGGCATCAAGAAAGGCGAGATAGTAAAATCCGTTGCCGGTGTTGTTTTCCCGGGAAATCTTCTTATAGGAACTGTCGAAAAGGTATATGATGACGAAAACGGACTTTCCGTTCATGCGGTTATAAAGCCTGCTGTCGATGTCCGTACAATAACCGATTGTGTTGTAATAACTGATTTCAAAGGGCAGGGTGTTGTTGACTGATGAAATTCAGAATTCTCAGATATTCTGCCATGACACGCAGAGAGATTTTTAAAAGTATTGCAAAGTGGGTGCTTTTTTCACTTGTTTTGCTGGTGTCATACACAATTGAAGTGACTATGCCGTTTGCGTCATGGCAGCCCTATCTTACGCTTACGACAGCTGTTGCTGTGTCGTTTTTCGGCGAAGAACTGAGCGGTGTTGTCTTTGCGGCTTTTGCAGGGATGATGCACGATCTTGCGATGGGCTCGCTGTTCGGGTTTACGTCGATATGGCTGATGCCGTGCTGTCTTTTTGTTACTCTGCTTGTTGTAAACCTTATTCACAGAAATATTCTGAACTTTCTCTGGATGAATCTGACCGCAGTTATTCTGGTGCAGTCTGCGGAGCTTTTATTCAAATATATAATATGGAGAAACCCCGACATTGATGTAGTGCTGATTAATTATGTGCTTCCCGCTTTAATAGCGACCGTAATTCTGTCCGCACCGCTTTATTTGATAATCAGACAGATAAACAAAAAACTGGGAGTCGAAAATAATACCGATGATATTCTGACCGCTTTTGAAGATGTCGAAGACGATGAAGACAAAGTAAGATATTAACGGAGGGCGGAGTGAGCAAACTTAGCAGACAGATAAGAAATCTGGTTTTTGTACTTGTTGTTGTGATATTATCCTTTGCCTGCGCTATTGAGCTTTTGCAGATACAGATAGTTGACGGTGAGTATTATAAAGACCAGACAGCAAACACATATACGGCAAATCAGACTGTGCAGGCGGCACGAGGTCAGATTTTTACCAAGGATGGCAAGGTAGTAAATACCAACAGACTGGTATATAAGATAATTGTGCAGAAGGCGTTCTTTAAATCAGGCACAGAAAACGATGTCATTGCAAAAACGCTGAAAATACTTCAGAATAACGATCAGAAGTGGATAGATACTCTTCCCGTCAGCAAAACTACGCCTTATAAATTTACGGGCGATGATGACGAAATAGATACGCTGCGTTCAAAGCTGGAGCTTGGAGTTTATGCGACTGCAGAAAACTGCATGAATGCACTGTACGAAAAATTCGAGATTTCAGATTCTTACGGACAGGAAATGCGCAGGTACATTGCAGGTGTACGCTATGAAATGCTTATCCGTGATTTCTCTTATCAGAACCGTTATACTTTGGCTGAGGATGTTTCCGTTCAGACGGTAATAGAACTCAAAGAGCAGAGTTTTATGCTTGGCGGAATTGATATAATAGAAGAAGCTATACGTCAGTATGACGGCAAGGATTTCATTCCTCAGGTGGTCGGAAGAATAGGCGCTATTTCGGCGGATGAATATGCCGAATTGTCCGATAAAGGCTACAGCCTTAACGATACCACGGGTAAATGGGGCATCGAGAGCGCTATGGAAAGCACTCTCAGAGGTCAGAACGGAATACGCTCCATTACAAGAGATTCATCAGGTATGGTGGTTTCAGACGAAATAACAAAGGCGGCAACGGCAGGCAATTCCGTAAGGCTGACTATAGAAAGCGATTTCCAGAACGATGTTCAGGCGATTCTTGAAAACCATATAAAATGGCTCCATTACAATAACGATCCTACACGAGGAAACAAGGTAGACGCAGGCGGCGTAGTTGTCCTTGACGCAAAGACCGGTGCCGTTCTTGCAATGGCAAACTATCCCAACTACGATATAAATAATTATATTGATCTTATCAATAATCCGAAAGACCCGAATCCGACCTACAACAGATGTATATACGGTCTTTATCGTCCCGGCTCAGCCTTCAAGACAATAACGGCGACCGCCGCACTTGTTTCGGGTATTGCCAACGAGAACACGGAGGTTTACTGCGGCGGTATCTACACATATTACGACGACTATCAGCCCGGTTGTATCATGGGCTTTGTCGGCGATGTTACGGTAAGAACCGCACTGAGATATTCGTGTAATATCTATTTCTATGATATGGCTCGTCAGATGGGCATTGATTATCTTGCAAAAGTTGCAGGATGGTTCGGTGTCGGTCAGGACCTCAACCTTGAAATAGGCGGGGCGACAGGCAATATGAGTACGCCCGAATACATTGAATCGCTCGGCGGAACATGGACGCCCGGCTCGACTATACAGGCAGGTATAGGACAGCTCGAAACGACCGTAACACCTCTTAATCTCGCCGTGATAGCACTTACGCTCGCAAACGACGGCACACGCTATCAGCCGTATCTCGTTGACAGTGTCACAAGCTATGACGGTACAAAGACAATAAAGAAAACAGAGCCTACTGTAGCGTATAAAATAGATGCCGATAAGCATATATTTCAGGTAGTGCGTGAAGGTATGATAATGGTTGCGGACGATGTACAGTGGCCTATGGGCTCAGGTATAACACAGCTTGCGGATCTGCCCTACGGCGTAGCGATAAAAACAGGTACGCCTCAGGTAACCGCAGATACGTTCAACTCAACGATTCTCGGATATTATCCCGCAGAAGACCCTCAGATATGTTTCGGTATCGTTCTTGAAAAGGGCGAGTTCTCCAGACTTATGGTTAGAAATATCATCGAGTCATATTTCTACAATAACTATAAGCCGGTTACAAACGAAAAGGGTGATATTATTCTTCCGTGGGGCGGTCAGAGTACCAACACTCCGGGAAGACCTGCAAGGGGAGAGGCTGATAAAAACAATTCAGATACCTCAGGCAGTACAAACAACTGACAATTATTATGCAGTATGCACAAAAAAACGAGCGTAAAACATATTGATTTAACAAATTTTGATTTTTTTCACTTAAAAGTCTTTATTTATGCTCGCTTTTATGGTACAATAATAACAATTAGAACAATGATAAGCAAATTATGCGTATCAGCGCAAGGAGAGCGAATTTTATGTCACAGATTATAGCAGTAACCGCAGGTAAGGGCGGAACAGGTAAATCCACCACTTCGGCAAACGTTGCTCGTGGGTTAGCCGCATTAGGCAAAAGAACACTTCTCGTTGAGCTCGACTTCGGATTAAGATGTCTTGATATAATGCTCGGCATCAAGGATAAGGTAAAGCATGATATAGGTGAGTACCTTGAAGGAAAGATAGACATTCTTACCGCAACAACAAAGGTTGAAACAGTAGAGAATTTATATCTTGTCTGTGCTACGAGAAACCCGTTCATGGACATAAATCCCGAAAAGATTATGGGTGTTTGCGAAGAAATGCGTCAGCATTTCGATTACATAATCATCGACACGGCAGGTGTAGGAAGCTCGGTGTTCAGCGTTATCAAGGCGGCTGAACTGATACTTATGGTTACTACGCCCGATACAGTATGCGTCCGTGACGGTGCTATTCTTTCTGACTTCTTATATGTAAAGAACTGTACAAATCAAAGACTTATCATAAATAAGGTAAGCCAGAACTTCAAGGACGAAGAAATTCTCTACGACCTTGATGAAGTTATGGACTCTGTAGGTATACAGCTTCTTGGCGTTGTGCCTGAGGACAACAATATCAAGGTGTGCGGAGCAAAGGGTATGCCTTTACCTCCGACTTGTCCCGGTGCTAAGGCTTATGCCGCTATCGCAAGGAGAATACTTGGGGAAGATGTACCGCTTACTATTAATATCAACTGATAACATCAGGGACGGTACGAAAAGTTAAGAAAAAGAGGTATAATATGAATATTGCACTAATTGCTCATGATTCAAAGAAGGAATTGATGGTTCAGTTCTGTATAGCGTATTGCGGCGTACTGAGCCGACATAATCTATGCGCTACCGGTACTACCGGCAAGCTCGTATCAGAGGCAACAGGGCTTCATATTCAGCGTTATCTCAGCGGATCTCAGGGAGGAGATCAGCAGATAGCCGCACGAATTTCATGTAATGAGATAGATGTGCTGATTTTTTTCAGAGATCCTTTAAATGCTAAAGCGTACGAGCCTAATGAAATGAATCTTTTGCGTCTTTGCGACGTTCATAATATTCCGCTTGCTACGAATATAGCTACAGCTGAAGCGCTTATTCACGCTCTTGAAAGAGGCGATCTTGACTGGCGTGAAATTGTCAGAGGATAAAGTAATTATGCAGGCGTACTTATGTACGCCTTTTTTATGCAGAAAAATGAAAGGAACAACAAAAAGATGGAGTTAGTAACCAAAAAACCCAGAGGAACAGAAGATAAACTGCCAAAGGAAATATATAAGTGGCACACTGTTGAGAAAATTGCAAGAAATGTAGCAGAGGCATACGGCTGTAAGGAGATTCGTACACCTACGTTTGAGCACACCGAGCTTTTCCAGCGAGGAGTAGGCGGCACTACTGACGTTGTACAGAAGGAAATGTACACCTTCAACGATAAAAAGGGCAGAAGCATAACGCTGAAGCCTGAGGGTACAGCAGGCGCTGTCCGTGCCGTTATCGAAAACGGACTTCTTAATGATGCGCTTCCGCTTAAAACATATTATTTCACACGTTGCTTCAGATATGAAGCTCCGCAGAGCGGCCGCCTCCGTGAATTCAATCAGGTCGGAATCGAATATTTCGGCACGGCTTCACCTGCGGCTGACGCTGAAGTTATCGCACTTGCGAATGACATTATCAAAAGTCTTGGCGTAAAGAACATAAGCCTTGAGATAAACAGCATAGGCTGTCCTAAGTGCCGTGCGGAATACCACAAGGCACTGAAGGAATATTATTCTCAGTATAAGGATCAGCTTTGCGGCACCTGCCTTGAAAGACTTGACCGCAACCCTATGAGATTGCTCGACTGCAAGAGCGAGATATGCAGCAGCTTCAAGAAGGACGCTCCCATGATACTTGATTATCTTTGCGATGATTGCAGGGAACACTTCGAAAATGTAAAGAAACGTCTTGATGTACTCGGAGTATCATATACCGTAAATCCTCTGATAGTGCGTGGACTTGACTACTACACAAATACCGTATTTGAATTTATCTCGAATGAGATCGGTTCGCAGGGCGCTGTATGTGCAGGCGGCAGATACAACGGACTTGTAGAAGAGATAGGCGGAAACAGCGTTCCCGGACTCGGATTTGCTATGGGTCTTGAGCGTATCATAATGGTAATGGAAAATCAGAAGCTGGAATTTGAGCCTGAAAAGAAGTGCGACCTTTATATAGCTTCATTTGACGATGAAACAAGCATATACGCAATGGAACTTGTTCAGAAGCTCCGTGAGGAAGGCTTCTGGGCTGAGTGTGATATTTCGGGAAGGAGCTTCAAGGCACAGATGAAGTACGCAAATAAAATCGGCGCTACTTACTGTATGGTAATAGGCGGCGATGAGATGAATACCAAGTCTGCAAAGCTCAAGCGTATGTCTGACGGCACAGAAACGCCCGTAACACTGGATGATAAATTCAGCGAGAAGCTCAACACTATGATACTTGAAATAGTATAATGTTCACCTTAGCTTGAAATTATGAACGATACATGGAATCCGTGGCACGGTTGCAGGAAAATCAGCGACGGATGTAAAAACTGTTACGTCTACAGACGTGACGCACAATACGATATAGACAGCACGGCAGTAGTGAAAAACAAAACGTTTTACGCTCCTGCCGAGCGTTATAAATACGGTAATTATAAAATGGTTCCGGACGGCAATATCATTTATACCTGTTTCACCTCCGACTTCTTTCTTGATGAGGCGGATAAATGGCGTGATGAGTGCTGGCAGATGATAAGACAGCGTCCTGAGGTAACATTTCTGATAATAACAAAGCGTATCCACAGATTTTCGAAGTGTACCCCTGCCGATTGGGGCGAGGGATACGACAATGTTCATATCTGCTGTACCTGTGAAAATCAGAAAATGGCAGATTTTCGCCTGCCGATATTTCTGAAAGCCCCGATAAAACACAAGTCAATTATATGCGAGCCTTTGCTCGAACATATTGATTTAAGCCCGTATCTCGACAAGTCGCAGATAACTGAGGTGGTTGTCGGCGGCGAATCCGGAAACGAAGCGAGAGAATGTAATTATGACTGGATTCTCAGCATCAGAGAGCAGTGTATAGATGCAGGTATTGACTTTCATTTTCGTCAGACGGGCGCAAGGTTTGTCAAAGACGGCAGGCTTTACAGGATAGAAAGAAAATTTCAGCACTCACAGGCACGCAAGGCAAATATTGATGTTGTTTTCAAAACTGTTTGACATTTTGTTATTGCGGTGTTATAATTAATTTGTGTTTTTATACACTACTAAAGACCGCTCTCGTATGGCGGCTTAACGGAGGAAAAACAATGATAAAAGTTACACTGAAAGACGGCAGCGTAAAGGAACTTGAAAGTGCTTGTTCCGTATTTGACGTTGCAAAGGAAATAAGCCCTCGTCTTGCAAAGGCGGCTTGCGTTGCAAAGATTGACGGCGAGATCAAGGATCTGCGTACTGTAATTGACAGCGACTGCACACTTGAAATACTTACATTTGACGATGAAGATGGTAAGAAAGCGTTCCGTCACACTGCATCTCACATTCTGGCACAGGCTGTCAAAAGACTTTACCCTGAGGTAAAGCTGGCGATAGGTCCTGCTATAGATAATGGATTCTATTACGATTTTGATAAAGAAACTCCCTTTATGCCCGAAGATCTCGAGGCTATCGAAGCAGAGATGAAGAAGATAGTAAAGGAAGATTTAAAGCTCGAACAGTTTGAAATGGCTCCTGCAGATGCTATTAAGTATCTTAAGGAGATTGACGAGCCTTACAAGGTTGAGCTTTGCGAGGAACACGCAGGCAAGAACGAGCCTATATCCTTCTATAAGCAGGGCGAATTCACAGATTTATGTGCAGGTCCTCACCTTATGTCAACAGGCTATGTAAAGGCATTCAAGCTGACAAGCTGCACAGGCGCTTACTGGAGAGGCAGTGAAAAGAACAAGATGCTCTCCCGTATCTATGCCACAGCATTCCCCAAGGCATCAGAGCTTGAGGCATACCTCAATATGATTGAAGAAGCGAAGAAGCGTGACCACAGAAAGCTCGGCAAGGAGCTTGAGCTGTTCACTATTATGGACGAGGGTCCCGGCTTCCCGTTCTTCTTACCTAAGGGTATGACACTCAAGAATACTCTTATTGATTACTGGCGTCAGATACACACCCGTGACGGCTATGTTGAGATTTCCACTCCTATAATGCTTAACCGTCAGCTTTGGGAAACATCGGGTCACTGGGATCATTACAAAGAGAATATGTATACTACTGTAATTGACGATACAGAGTTTGCCATAAAGCCTATGAACTGCCCAGGCGGAATACTTGTATACAAGTCAAAGCCCCGTTCATACAGAGATTTACCTATAAGAATGGGCGAACTCGGACTTGTTCACCGTCACGAAAAGTCAGGCGCACTTCACGGCCTTATGCGTGTAAGATGCTTCACACAGGACGATGCGCATATCTTTATGACTCCCGATCAGATTACGGACGAGATAAAGGGCGTTGTAAGACTTATTGACGAGGTTTACAAGCTGTTCGGATTCAAGTATCACGTTGAGCTTTCAACACAGCCCGAAGACAGTATGGGCAGTCAGGAAGACTGGGATATGGCTACAGAGGGTCTGCGTAAGGCTCTTGACAGTCTTGGACTTCCTTACGTTGTAAACGAGGGCGACGGTGCATTCTACGGTCCTAAGATTGACTTCCATCTTGAAGACTCGCTCGGCAGAACGTGGCAGTGCGGTACTATCCAGCTTGACTTCCAGCTGCCTATGAGATTTGAACTTGAATACACAGGTGCGGACGGCGAAAAGCACAGACCTATTATGATTCACCGTGTTGTATTCGGCTCTATCGAAAGATTTATCGGTATCCTGACCGAACATTTTGCAGGTGCGTTCCCAATATGGCTTGCTCCCGTACAGGTTGAGCTTATGCCTATTGCCGACCGTCACAACGAGTTTACATCAAAGGTTGCCGCAGAGCTTAAGAAGCGTGGCATAAGAGTAGAGGTTGACGGCAGAAGCGAGAAGATAGGCTTCAAGATTCGTGAAGCACAGCTTCAGAAGATTCCTTATATGCTTGTTATAGGCGATAAGGAGGTTGAAACAGAAAACGTTTCTATCCGTTGCCGCAAGCGTGGCGATATCGGTACAATGTCGGTATCTGATTTCTGCGATATGGTAGAAAAAGAGATAAGAGAAAAGACTATCATTACCGATTGATAACTTAAAGGAGGTCTTTTTATGGATCTTACTTCTTACATTGCGAGTATGTCTGTCAGTATGGCACAGGCAAACGTAGCACAGAGCGTTTCCACAGCAATGCTGTCAAAGAGCATCGACAGCATCGAGCAAAGCGGGGCAGAGGTAGTTGATCTTATCAACAGCGCCGATATTCCGCCTGCCGGAGTAACAGGACACGTTCTGAATATCAAAGCATAATTTTCAAAAACTGCCGATTTTTCGGCAGTTTTTCTTTTCCCCTCTTGACATGGAGTTGACTCCATGTGATAATATAGATAAACCGAAAGGACGTGATATATTATGACTATTTCAGAAGTCAGCAAAAAGTACGATATTTCAACCGACACGCTCCGCTACTATGAACGTATCGGCTTACTGCCCCCTGTTCCGAGAACAAAGAGCGGTCTGCGTGATTATGATGAGAATTCCTGCAAATCCGTAGAGTTTATCAAGTGTATGCGTAACGCAGGACTTCCCATTGAGGCACTTATAGAATATATGACGCTTTTCAAAGAGGGTGACTCTACCGCAGAAGCCCGTATGGCGATACTTATCGAACAGCGTGAGGCTCTTATAAGCAGGATTGAAGAAATGCAGAGTACGCTTTCCCGCCTTGACAGAAAAATCGAAATCTACAAGGGTATGTGTTCGCCCGGTTGTTGCGGTAAAAAGTAGGGTTATAAAAACAGCGCCCGTGTAAAGCCACACGGACGCTGCTTTTATGTGCGTTTTTAAAATGATTTTAAATCTTCGTATCATCAAGCACTTCCTGTATCTCCTTTTCCGATACGGTGAGATACCCTTGAATAAATGAATTCAGTACGTTTCTGTACGCACCCACAGGATTGTCGAAAACCCTCTTTTCCATCTGTTCGGCGCTTTCCTTTGTCGGAGCGTAGATTTTAAGCTCCATAAGATCCGTTCCGCCCATCTCGTTTATAAACCGTATGCAAAGCTGATAGCCGCCTTGCTCGACCTTTACTATCTCGGTCTTGACGGTTTTTTCGAGCCGTGAATGTGAAGTGATTTTCTTTGCGTAGTATATCGTGTCCTCCCTTATCGAAAGAGGAATAGTGTAAGCAAGCTCGATAGCGAGATATTCGCTCTTCGCCGTTGGCAGACAGGTTTCGTCATTGCCGGCTTTTTCGCAGATTATAAGACCCTTATCTTCCATATCGAAAAGACAGCAGATAAGATCGAAATACATTACAAAATCGTGGTCGACCGTGCATCGCATAAGCTCGTCTTTTGTGATACTGCCGACCTTGTACAGAATATATGCCACAAGCACCTCAATGTCCTTGCGGTCATAGAGCGTGTATTTAGGGACCGGTATACTCATATTGCTCCTCCTTTCAGATATGAACGTCAGATAACATAAGATAAAATCGCAAGGTTTGCTGCCGACTCAATGCAGGGTACAGCCCTCGGAACGATGCAGGGATCGTGCCTGCCCTTGATACCAAGCGTTTCTTCCGTCATAGTGGTATAATCAACTGTTTTCTGCGGACGGGCGATTGACGGGGTAGGCTTCATCGCAACACGGAATACTATAGGCATACCGCTTGTGATACCGCCTAAAATGCCTCCGTGGTTATTCGTCCTTGTCCTGATTTCGCCATTTTCAATGCAGAACTCGTCATTGTTGTTACTGCCGTACATATTCGCAACATCAAAGCCTGCACCGAATTCAATGCCCTTGACAGCAGGCACGCCGAATACCGCCTGTGAAATCCTGTTTTCGATGCCGTCGAACATAGGTGAGCCTATGCCCGCAGGAAGTCCGACCGCCGCATATTCGATAATTCCGCCTACCGAATCGAGCTTTGCCGCCGCACCTGCTATAACATCTCTCATCTGCTGCTCAACGTTGGTGTTGATAAGCGGAAGATAGCGGCTTCTGACCTGCTTTAATTGCTCGGCATTCACGTTCACAGGGTCAAAGCGTTCATCGCCTGCGTCCATTATCGACAGGATATGCGCCCCTGTGGTTATCCCCTTGCTTTCGAGTATTTGCGATGCTATCGCTCCCGCAAAAACCAGCGGTGCGGTAATTCTTCCCGAAAAATGTCCGCCGCCACGCAGATCGTTACTGCCGTTATAACGCACATATCCCGTATAATCGGCGTGACCGGGCCGTGCAAGGTGGCTCACGCTCTTATAATCAGCCGAATGCTGATCAGTATTCTGTATTACAGCGCAAAGGGGAGTGCCTGTCAGCACACCGTCCACCATTCCCGATACTACATTCGGGAAATCCTTCTCACTGCGCATTGTGCTTGTGCCGTCTTTCTTCGGCGCACGTCTTGCCATAAAGTCAAGCACAGCGTCAAAGTCGATTCCGATTCCACCCGGAAGCCCGTCTATCACAACACCGATAGCCTTTCCGTGCGATTCGCCGAATATTGAAACCGAAAGCTCTCCGAATTTAAACGCTGATGACATCTGCTGTACCTCCGAGCGCCCTGAAATCGTCAAAAAATCCCGGATAGGATTTGTTTGTACATTCTGCGCCTTTTATAATTACCTCGCCTGTTGATCTCGTAGCAGCAACAGCGCCTGCCATTGCTATCCTGTGATCGTTATAATTGCGTACCGTACCGCCCTTGAACGCTTCAACAGGGAATATTTCAATGCTGTTTTCCGTAGAAATTGCTTTACCGCCTAAATCGTTTATAAGCTCTGTGGTGGCGGCAAGACGGTCGCATTCCTTGATGCGTAATCTCTCGCAGTTGATTATCCTGCACGGCTTTTCCCAGAAGCTCATCATCACCGCAATCGCAGGAACGAGGTCGGGAATATCCGATGCGTCTATTACCGACAGATCGCCGCCGTTTCTGAATTTTTCGGCAATGTCAACTATAGCCTTATCGCCCTGCACGCTGTTCAGGTTGAGATTTGTTAGTTCTATATCCGAACCTGCACAGTTCGCCGCAAGAAAAAACGCACTCTGCGACATATCGGCCTCCACCGTGCAATTATGCGGCTGATACTTCTGACCGCCTTTTATAAAATAACCGTTCTCTGTTTCGCAAACCCCGACCCCGAACTGCTTCATGCAATCTATTGTAATATTGACATAAGGCTTCGACTCAAGACGGGTAGTAAGAATTATCTCGCTGTCCTTTGAAAGTACAGAGAGTGCGAACAGTAGCCCTGTTATAAACTGCGATGAAACACTTCCGTCAATATAATACTTTCCGCCGTTCAGCCTGCCCTTGACCCTGTATGGCATTGAAAGCGTTTCGAACACAGCGCCGTTTTCCGTCATAGGCTCGATCAGCGGCGTTATAGGCCTTTCGGGGAGTTTTCCTCTGCCTGTAAATTCCGCTTCACAGCCGAAAGCCGAGAATATCGGTATCATAAATCTTAGCGTTGAGCCGCTTTCAAAGCAATCCACTGCGGCTTTTTCTGAGGGCTGAGTTATTCCCGTAATGTCATAACTGCCGTCTTTGCCGTTTATTTTTGCACCGAGTGCCGTCAATGCGTTTATTGTTGCGTGCAGATCCATGCACTCAAGCAGGTTATCTATATGCGTCGTACCGTCGCAAAAAGCCGCACATATAAGCATCCTGTGAGAAATGCTCTTTGACGGCGGCACTATCAGCTTTCCGCTGAGTTTTGACGGTGTTATTTTTATATCCATTGTGTTCCACCCTTGATATACGTTTATCTAATTAATAATACTATAAAACAGCCCAAAAGTCAAGAAAATCACACTCCGGTAACACAAAAACCCTCCCCGAAATCCCGGAGAGGGTAGTTGTCATTAAATTGTCTCGCATCCGATACGAGTAAATCCAAAAGCCCACATCTGATAAAATCCGATGTATAGGGCAGTGATTATCTCTTTGAGAACTGGGGAGCACGACGTGCAGCCTTTAAGCCGTACTTCTTTCTTTCCTTCATTCTGGGGTCACGAGTTAAGAAGCCTGCCTTCTTGAGTACGGGACGAAGCTCGTCGCTGTACTGAAGTAATGCTCTTGAAAGGCCGTGGCGGATAGCGCCTGCCTGACCTGTAACACCGCCGCCTGCAACTGTGCAGACAATGTCAAACTTCTCTGTTGTTCCTGTAAGAGCGAGAGGCTGACGAACGATGAGCTTTAATGTCTCAAGACCGAAATAATCGTCGATGCCACGACCGTTTACAGTAATAACACCGCTGCCGGGATAAACACGTACTCTGGCAACTGAGTGCTTTCTTCTACCTGTTCCGTAGTAATAAGGCTTTGATTCGTACATTGTTATCCCTCCTTAATATTTGAATTCTTCGGGCTTCTGAGCGCCGTTCTTGTGCTCTGCACCTGCATAAAGACGCATTCTTGTTGCGGCCTTTCTGCCAAGTGTGTTGTTGGGGAGCATACCCTCAATTGCAAGCTGCATAGCCTTTTCGGGCTTCTCGCTCATGAGCTTGCTGTACTGTACTTCCTTAAGACCGCCGATGTAGCCGGTGTGCCATCTGTAGTACTTGTTCTCAAGCTTGTTGCCTGTTAAAACTGCCTTTGCGCAGTTAATTATGATTACATGATCGCCACAGTCGCAGTGAGGTGCGTATGTGGGCTTGTGCTTACCACGGAGAATGTGAGCAGCCTTTGCAGCAACACGGCCGAGGGGCTTTCCTGCTGCATCGAGAATATACCACTTACGTTCAACTGTTTCAGCTTTAGGCATAAATGTTGACATTCTGATTCTTCCTTTCAATTACTCTTGAGGTTTGAACTCTGTTTGATTATTTTCACAACGTTTAATATTATAGCCATCCGTCAGCCTTTTGTCAAACGATTTTTCACGCAAAATCTAAATATATATCTATTTCTCTTTAAATCTCTTTAAATATCGCTGTTTCTCTCTATTTCTCTCTTGCGATTTCACTTTATTTCAGCCTGTTGCAAATAAGTGCGTTTTTCTTGATATATTGCCGTTATGCTTTTGTTTTTGCCGTAAGACTCTTTTACCGTTTCATTATCGGATGTCAGCCGTAAAAGCCGGATAAAGCGCTGTAAAAACACATTTTCGGTAATATGTAATCTCGTTTATCCCGATTCATCTTGCAATTAATGCTGTTTTGTGCTATTCTGAATGTTATAATAATAAAAGGAGCAAAGCTAATGACGCAATATCACAATATCCCGCCCGTGTACGATAAAAACAGCCGTATACTTATATTAGGCTCGTTTCCGTCCGTGAAGTCACGGGAGGCACAGTTTTTCTACGGACACCCTCAGAACCGTTTCTGGAAGGTGATGTCGGCGGTTCTTGACTGCGAATGTCCTGTTACTAAAGAAGAGAAGAAGCTGATGCTGTTAAGTCATAATATCGCCGTATGGGATGTTATCGGTTCGTGTGAAATAACAGGCTCGTCCGATGCTACCATAAGTTCGGTAGTCCCGAACGATATAGCCGGACTTGTAGCCGAAACTTCAGTTACAAGAATTTTTGCAAACGGTGCGACCTCATATAATATGTATAAGCGATATTGCCGTGACAATGTCGGAATAGAAGCCGTAAAGCTGCCGTCAACCAGCCCCGCAAACGCCGCTTTCTCGCTTGAACGGCTCATATTCGAATGGAAATCTCAGATTCTGTCGCAGTAGCTTATGGTTATATTACGTTCCTTTGCGTTCTTTATTAGATGGTCAAGCCTTATAAGTATCGCCTTTTCTTCATAGACGATTGCCTCGATTTTTTCGGGGTCTGTTTCCATATCGAAAAGCTGACGTGTCTTTTCAAGCCTGCTTTGAAGATACTCCAACCGTGAACGCATTTCTTCGGCTTCGCTGAAAGTATGCTCCTTGCTTTCCGCTTTAAATGATCTGCAAAAATTCAAGCACATAAAATGCCCGTCCTTTCAAAGAGTTTTTACATTCTATGAAAGTGACGGGCTTAAAATTACCGACAGAGCCTTTCTATTGCTTTTGCGAAAATTACCGTGTTGTCGAGAAGCTCCCCGACAGGCACGAATTCGTCCGCACCGTGTATCCTGTAATCCGTGTCGGGATGTTCAACGCCGAAGGCGACACCGCCCTCGATTCCGTGTACATAAGTTCCTCCGCCGATAGCTATACATTCGCCTTTTTTGCCCGTATGCTCTTCGTATACATCAAGAAGCGTCTTTACAAGAAAGCTGTCGGGAGAGGCATAATGAGCGTTTGTGCCTGTAAACTCCGCTATTGAAATACCCGTGCCGTCTACGGCGTTTTCCAGCTTGCTTTTCAGCTGAGATAATGTCATACTCATCGGAAATCTTATGTCGGTATTAAAGTCAAGTCTGCCGTTTTCAGCGTTTATAAGGCTTAAAACGCAGGTAAGCGCACCCGATTTATCCTCGAAGGCAATCCCCAATGAATAACCTTCTGTTTCTCCGTAAGGATAACGTTTCAGAATATCACCGAGCAGTTTTTTTGTTTCGTCCTTAATATCGAGCGTCACAAGCATTTCGAGCATTGCCGTTATTGCATTTTTTGCATTTTGCGGAGTGGATGCGTGAGCAGATTCGCCCTTGCAGATAACCTTTATACCGCTCTCTGTCTGTTCTGCGGTAAAGCAACAGTTGTTCTTATTATTTGTGATATATGAACAAACAGTATCCTTGTGCTTTGAAGTGAGAACTGCGTAACACTCGGCAGGAACGGCATTTATCACCTGTCCGCCGCTGATTTCCAAAATGTCGTCATTGCTCATTTGTGCCGTGTACTGTGTTCTCGCCATACCTTTTTCGCAGTTTATAAGCGGATAGGATGCATCGGGAGTAAACACCATCGAAGGCATTTCGTCATTTCTGAGATAGTATTCAATATCAGCAGAGCCGTTTTCCTCGTTTGTACCGAATATCAGCCGTACACCCTTTGACAGCTTTACACCAAGCTCTTTTATGCTGTACAGAGCGTAAAGTGCGGATACCGCAGGTCCTTTATCGTCGGTAACACCTCTGCCGTAGAGAATACCGTCCTTTTCTGTGACCTTAAACGGATCATACGTCCAGCCTTTACCGGCGGGAACAACGTCAAGGTGGCACAGCACCGCAAGAGAAGGCTTGCTTTCGCCGTTGGGAAGATAGTCGGCTGTTGCGTAATAATTTTCACGATTATTTACCGTAAAGCCCATTTCTTCGGCTTTGTCAAGTATTATTCCGAGTGCCTTTGCAGGCTCTTTTCCGAAGGGGAAATTTTCTTCCGCTTTTCCTTCTATGCTCGGCACTTCTACAAGCATTGACAGCAGGGAAATAATATCTTCCTTGTTTTTCTCCGCAAAATTTCTGTATTTACTGTTATCCATTCCGACACTTCCTTTTGATCTTGTATCATTATTATACTACTCCGAGCCGAAAAGGTCAATTAATTCATTTGACATTTTTTGTGAAGTATGGTATACTAATTAAAATATCTATATGCTTCAGGGAGGATACCCTATGAGTGCAAAAACCCCTATCGGCAGTAATTTAAAGCTGTTCAGAGCAAAGAAAAAACTTCTTAAGGATTTTATAACCAATGACCCTTATCTTTCGGGAGAACTGGGCAATTATAAACACGGCACACTTTTCAGACACGACATTGTATTTGTAAGCATAACAGACGGAAGTCATACCGCCGATTTGTTTACGGGAGAGGGCGAGGACTTTTTGTCGGCATTCGCCTCGGCTATGAACAGTGCCGAAAAGTACGTTTCGGATAATGATATTGTTCCGCTGTGGGTAAAGGTTGACTGTGTGAACAGCTGTAAGATCTGTACCCGTGCGGAATTTGAAGAAGAAATACGCTCAAGCCGTGAATTTTTCTTCAAAAAAGGCGTCAGCTTCGATACAGGCTTTGAAACCGCACTTCTTGAAGCACAACTTAATTGCTGCGGACTTATAAACTATAAGAACGGCACTCTTGACGATAATAAAATCAGGGATTTCCTCAGCAGCCGCACCACCCTTGAATCAATCCCCGACAATGTGTTATCGTTTACAACTGTCGGATATATCTGTGACGAAAACAAAAAGCTGTACAAGCTATATCCCGATGAGGAAAACTACGGCAGAAGAATTGTGTCGGAGCTGACAAAAGACGATATTAAGCAGGTCATAGAAACGTCATCGGTATATCTTGCGAATGCTGTCAAAGATAACGGGCAGTTTGATTACGGCGTAAATCCCGTGAACGATTTTCATTTCGTTACATATAACATACTGCGTCATTCCGGTACTATCTGGAGCCTTATAATGCAGTACGATACCACAAAGGACGAGAAGCTCGTGCCGAAGATCGAAAGCACGATAGACTTCCTTATGCAGAGCATAGAATATTCCGACAGCGACCACGCCTATCTTGTAGAGCGCAAGTCGGATGAAATAAAGCTCGGCGGTAACGCTATCGCTATAGTGACCTTGTCCACCTATGCCGCCGTATTTGAAAGCGACAGGTATGATAAGCTGATAGCCGCTCTTGCAAACTCTGTTCTTGATATGCAGGAAGAGGACGGCAGCTATTATCACGTTTTATCCTTCCCCGATTTTCAGCGCAAGGAACGTGACAGGATCGTGTACTATGACGGCGAGGCAACATTTGCACTTGCAAGAGCGTACAGTATCACAAAAGACAGCCGTTATCTTGAAGCCGCAGAAAAAGCACTCGATTATTTCATCAAGAATGATTATACACGTTTTTGCGACCACTGGATAGCGTATGCGGTAAACGAGGTCACTATCCACGACCCTAAGGAACGCTATCTGAACTTCGGACTTAAGAACGCAAACGATAATCTGAACAAGATTTTCAATCAGGATACGACCTTCCATACATTCCTTGAGCTTCTTATGGCGGCTTTCAGCCTTTATGAGAGGATAAAAGAGAAGAATATATATGTGTCATATATGCAGAGATTCAACTTTGAAGCATTTATCAGGACGATTTACCGACGTGCGCATTATATGCTTGGCGGCTATCTCTATCCCGAGATAGCAATGTATATGAAGGTGCCGGAATCTGTAGCATATACTTTCTGCGTGCGTCATGACAGCTACAGAATAAGAATAGACGATGTTCAGCATTATATCGGCGGTTATTATAATTTCTACAGAAATTTTGACAAGCTGAACGAATATTACAAGCAAATCACAGATAAGCCGAAAACACGGCAGAGCGAAACGCCCGTAGACAGCGAGAGAGCCTCGTTTGTCAACTGGATACTCAGCAATATCTGATTTTGAGAGGATAGCTTATGAACTTCATGCAACTTCGTGAAAGACAGCCGAAATTCCCCGTTACCGTAAAGACGGGAGAGGGAGTAGTAGAGCTTATCTGGAATAAAATTGAATATGCTGACGGCTACCGTGTGTTTGCGTCGCCTGTCGGCAAGAATCATTTTGTCGGTGTAATTAACGTCAAAGGCACTACTGCCGTGATGAAAAAACGTGCAAACGGCGTTCCTATGCAGTATAAGGTCAAGGCGTTCAGAATTGCGGACGGTCCGGATAATTTTTTCGGAGAGTCCGAAATTGTCATAGCGTGTCCGCTTGAAACTCCACGCAGACTTACCGCAATAGTCGGAAGCGACGGTATATGCACATTGTCATGGAGATACAACTCGCAGTGTGACGGATTCAAGATCTATGCCGATTCGAATGAAAGCGGAAAATATTCTTTTGTGTGCTACAGCGGAAAGAATTCCTGCAGGCTTGACAGCTTCACAAAAAGCGGTAAGGTTTCGTTTGTTGTACGCAGTTTTATAATGACAGGGCATATGGAAAAGCTGGGCGTTTCTTCTGCTCCTGCCGAAGCTGTTCTTCCCAAATCCAAAGGCGCTAAGGCAGTGCAGTTCGACCATTCGATGATAAGAAAAACGGCAGGCGATTATAAAACAAGACGCTTTGCCGGCAAGGACGGAAGGCTTTGCAACGATCACCATAAATGCACCGTGATGATAGGCGGCGATATTACCGTTTCGGCTGAAATGCAGAAAAATGCGGCAAAGGGAATGCCTGTTTTTGACGAGGCTTTTTCATCGCTCGGCGGAATATTCGGTTCGTTTGATTTTTCCGTTGCGATGCTTGATACGGATATTAACGATAAAAAGGCGTATACATTTGAGGACAGCCGTGTCATCAACTGCCCGTCCACGATTGCCGACGCTGTATGCAAGAGCGGAATAGACGCACTTGCCGTTAACGCAGGACTTCTGCAGAGAGCGCCGCAGTCGCTCGAAAAGTATCCGCTTACGGTTATAACCGAGAACGACTGCACACAGGGCGGAGAAAAGTTCAGCATTGTAAATATCAACAATATAAATGTCGGATTCATTTCTGCGACAGTGAACAAGGATATATCGCAGTATGTGTCACAGCTCAGAAAAGCAGGGGCAGAGTACATATTCTTCTTCTGTTCGTGGAATGAACGTCATACGCCTGCGGTAAAGCCTAAGTGGAGAAATCAGGCGGTAAAGGCTGCGGAGAGCGGAGCGGATATAATTATCGGCAACGGACTTAACGCCATTGCCGAATATGATGTTATAGAGTGCGCAGACGGAAGACGTGTTCCTGTGGCTTATTCGCTCGGCTCGCTTATTCCTGCCGATCCTGCGACACGCTTTGAGAAGATAGGAGCGTTACTTTGTGTAAGGCTCAAGCGTGATACCGCAACAGGTAAAGTTAATACCGACCTTTGCGGATACATTCCTTATGCGTTCAAGGATTACGGCACGGAACACAGAGCGGTGCTTTTATCCGATGATAATGCACGTTATTTCGGGCTGTCGGTATACGATACGCTAAAAAAGCAGGTGGCAACGGCACTCGGCGATAAAATAGAGCTTGCAAGATATGCCGAGAAGCCCGAACAGCAATCGTTTGCACTTCTCGGCTCGGCACTGATTTCGGAGCTTTTCAAGGACGATAACGATGTTGAAACCGACCGTTCGCATCTGTTCATATCTCAGCTTACTATGAACGGAACGCATTGCGATGTTGACGAGAAATACTTCCGTGACGGTGTTATGCCTCTTTACTACAACCTTTCCAAAGGCTATGACGAATACCTTGCCGAAAATAAGGCTGATGCGCTTATAACGGACCTTTATTACGCTGTTTCCACGCCTGTTTACAGGCTCGGAGATTCGCTTTATTCGGGCGGAAAAGCGTTTATACAATCACGTTTCTACGAGGAAAACAAAAGTCGGCTGAAACGGCTCGATATAAAGGATGAAGCGGTGTGGAAGCCTCTGCTTGACAAGTTCATTGATTCGGTTACCGCTGTGTATGACAGGGAGAAGATTATACTTGTACGCATAACGGATCCCAAGCTGTACTATGTCAACGGACGATATGTACGCTCGACAGACCGCTCGTGCAACTTCAAGCTGCTTCTTGATATGGAGAACTACTTTATAAGACGTGTTTCTCCGAAGGTCATCGACATATCACGGTTCTATCCCGGTGTGATAAACAAAAGGGGAAGAAGCTATGCGGTATGCCGTGATGAGCATTTCCGCAATAACATTTCGTTGATTGCCAAAAGTATATGCTCCGGCAAGAAGGCAAACTATGTCAACTCGCTTGCTTACGACCCTGAAATATGGCTCACGGAAGTGGCTGAAAACTTTGATATAATCAAGGCAGGCAAGGCGGAAAGCTTCTTCTTCGGCACAAACAATGCCGTAGACTACTTTATAAGCAGGCTGAGCCGTGACTTTATCTGTGCGGAATTCAAGGATATTCTCAGGCTGAAAACAAGTGAGCTTGTCACGTTCAATGAGATAAGGGCTTGTTATGATTTCGGCAGAAACGCAGTGCTGAAGCGGGTTTATAACGGCATCTGCGCTATACGCAAGGGCAATATTGCGAATGCGGATATTGATGAGATCATAAGGCTCGGATTATATGCACAAAGCGATCTTGCTAAGACGTTGGAATCATTTTACAACAAAAACGGGATTATCAGAAACTGTGTGCTTTCGACTAAGAATCTTAGCTTCTATCTCAAGTGTGCAAGGCTGTGGATGGCAGGCACAGACAAGGATGCGGTGGCACAGCTTGCCCGTAGATATTACGAAAAACACAGACCTGTGATTCTTGATGTTTTTGGCAGGGCAGACGGCGGCGACATTCCGGAGCTTGCAGACGGTACGGTAAAGGGCAGTGTGATAAGCGGTTATTCGGCTCTGACGGTGTGTTCGGAGAAACCTGCGGATATTGATCTGAGCTATATTGACGACAAGTCGGCTGTTTTTACCGAGCTTACACGCTCATACTTTGCGAATACGCACGGCGACTGGCTTTTAGTCGATTTTTCTGATATTGTGAAGCCGATTTACAGGCATAGGTCGGCGTATGTCGCATCAATTGATGAATTATGCTGTTCTATGGCTTACAGAGCATTTATGACGGACGATGAGGTTTTCGAGCCGTTCAAGGAAAATGCTGACAGCAAATTTATCGAAAAAGCGATTTCCGATTTTGCAAGAACCGTAAAAGCAAAGTACGGGAAAAATATAATATTAAGGAAAACATATCTTCCACTTAACAGATTGGATATTACAGGAAGAATCCGTCCTTTTGACGATACGGAATTTATATCCGAGAAAGAAAATCTGATAAGCAGAGCAGAGGAGATATTTGTACAATGCACAGATTGCTATATAATTGACTATGAAAGCCGGTATCTGCCTGTGTGCGCCGATAAAAACGCCGATATTTCTGAGCGTATGCTTGAAAGCGACTTCTATAAGGAAGCGGCAGCTGCCGTTGACCGCATAATTTCGGGAACAAGCAAAAAGACGGTAAACAATGTGGATATAGTCGGTTATCTTGAGCGGTGCGAGCGTATCAGAAAGGATAACCCCGATATGTCTGCCGAGCTTTCCCGTGAGATATTCGGCGGTGCGGCGGAGATATTCATGACAGAATAAATTTTATGTATGTTTAAAGCCCTTTGAGGAAAACTCGGAGGGCTTTTGGTTTTTGTTGGGCTTAATTATTATTATGGAACGAGAGTTTCAGGCACAATACATATTATTAAAACGGTCACAGCGAAATGCTGTGACCGCTTATCTGCTTTATTGCTTTGTGTAACTCCGCCGTTCAACAACTTTAGCTGAACAATAACAATTCCATAGGCGGAGCTTGAAGTGGTACATTGCCGCCCAAATAGCATTATTTGAATATTCTGCATTCTGCTCCTATCAAATTCAATCCCCATCATAGTTGGCTCGGCTTGATTGAACAACAGAACAGCGCCCTTTTTCGAGGGTGGACAAGTTTAGTGCGGAACTATGGGTTGTTGTCCTTTTTTCAATGGTGTGGGGATGGCGGATTTTTGTGTATGTTGAGTTTGTAGGGGAGGGGCTCGCCCCTCCCGAAACATCATTGCAATTATCAAAAATCAAGTTAATATATTAAAATGAAAATTTGATTGCAATCCGCTATTGATAATTGATAGATTAAAAACGCTGAGAAAATCAATAACTACGATGCAACGGGAGGGGCGAGCAAGGCAAGTGATAAGTGTTCTATTGCAAAGATTAGTGAAAACAACAAGGATTGGTGCAACGGGAGGGGCAAGCCCCTCCCCTACAAAAAGCAATGGTGATAGTACGGATGCGAAACAAACAGAGCGTTTATTAAAAGGCAAGGGTGGTGGTGCAGGGCGAAGGGATAGTGTGGTTTTGGAAAGGGTGGTGCGGAGAGATGACAGCTAAATTATAATAATACAAAAAGCAGTCACAGCGAAATGCTGTGACCGCTTATCTGCTTTATTGCTTTGTGTAACTCCGCCGTTCAACAACTTTAGCTGAACAATAACAATTCCAAAGGCGGAACTTGAAGCGGCACATTGCCGCCCCGCCGTTTCGTTATCCTGCGGATAGCTTAAACATTTCAAAAGGCGGAATTTGAAGCGGCTCACAGCCGCTTAGTCGCCGAAGGATACGCCGATGCTTTTTCCTGTGATGACAAGCTCGTCATTTTCGGGAACGAACTTTGTCTTCATCGTTACATCGGACAGCTTGTTTTCGGAAATCTTACTGCCGATTTTTGCGACCGTGTAGCCGTATTTTTCCTGCTTTATAAGCATTGCGGCTCTTGCGCCGAACTTTGTTGCAAGCACTCTGTCATAAGCGGAGGGTGAACCGCCTCTTAATATATGACCGGGAACAACTGTTCTTGACTCAAAGCCTGTTGCGGCTTCAATCTGTTTTGCTATGCGGTTTGTAACTGTTGTTTCACCAGCTTCGGCACGTTTTTTTGCACGTTCCTTTTTCTTCATAGCGGCTTCCGCAATATCCATTGCGCCCTCTGCGACCGCAATTATCGAGAATGTCTTTCCGGACTGCGCACGTTTTTCGCAAGCGTCGATGACTTTATCAATATCATAAGGGATCTCGGGGATAAGAATAATATCCGCACCGCCTGCAATACCGGAATAAAGCGTCAGCCAGCCTGCCTTGTTGCCCATTATCTCGATTACCATAATACGTCTGTGGGAAGTAGCAGTCGTGTGGATTCTGTCAACGACCTCAGTCGCTATATCTACTGCAGTATGGAAGCCGAATGTAACATCTGTTCCCCATATATCGTTATCTATCGTCTTGGGAAGTCCGATTATATTCAGACCCTCTTCGGAAAGAAGATTTGCTGTCTTATGAGTTCCGTTGCCGCCGAGCGTCAGTATGCAGTCAAGCTTCTGCTGTTTATAGGTGGCTTTCATTTCAGCGACCTTGTCTATGTTGTCGGCTTCGATAACCTGCATCATCTTATACGGTGTACGCTTTGTGCCGAGTATCGTACCGCCCTGAGTGAGTATGCCGGAAAAATCCTCCGGCTTCATTATACGGCAGTTATTATGGATCAGACCGTGGAAACCGTTGGATATGCCGACTATCTCAACATTGTCCTCGCCGAACATGGAGTAACAGGCTTTTGCCGCACCTCTTATAGTAGCGTTAAGTCCGGGGCAGTCGCCTCCGCTCGTCAGTATACCGATTCTGCGCTTTGCCATTTGTACATCCAGCCTTTCCTGAAAGATTTGTTGTTTTCTACTAATTAAATTATAGCATACATACTCCAAAAGTCAAGAAAATATTATAGCCCGGATTATGCAGATTATACAATTTCTGTGCGTTATACGCCTGTATATATGCCTGCAAACAGCGGTAACATTGTTTCGTTGTCAAGTATCATATACATAAACGGGCGGTTAAGGATCACCTGCTTTTCTGTAAGCACACACGCACTGTCAACCATTTCTACAAGAGCGGCGGCACCTGCCTTAGTACCTTTCTCGTTTACCTCGATTTTAGTCTTGTGAATCACTTTGCCGATGGATATATTGCCTACGGTTGATTTGCCGATGCCCGAAAAATCCGCATTGTTTTCGTCAAATGCCGTCGGCATACCAAGCTGTGACAAAGCGTTGTTCAGTGTGTCTGAATGTTCATAGCTGAATTTCGGAAGCTTTGTTTCTACGCTGCAGCTTTCGGTACTGCTTAATATCCTGCCAAGCTTTTCTCCGGATAAGGAGGATATGAAGGAGGCTATATCATTATCGGGAAGTAAAGCCGCAAAGGTGTATTTTCCGCCCTTATACTGCTTGATAAAGCCTTTACAGCCGTCGCTTTCAAGATAAATGCTTTCGGTTGAATGCATCATGGTGACATTCATCAGCTTGTCTTCGGAATTTGTGAATTTTCCGTCCGCAATATCATTTTCCTTGTAGACATTTTCCCATTCTGCATCAAAGCTGATGGCGTTTATAAGATACATTATCGCATCATCGGGGATGTTGTCAAGTATTTTGTCTATCATACCGTCGGTATTGTCGCTTACCCAATTGTTGATCTCTTTGCACGTTGCGTTGTCAAATGCACGCTTGTATATTGCCGCACCGAAATAATCCGCATTTTTCTGCAAAAAGTCCTTTTCAACGGTAAGCCTGTTTTCTTCATCTCTGAACCATATCGAATTTGCGTTTTTCAGTTTGAAGTCCTCGCCTGATGTAAGCGAGCCGCTGAATGATGAAAGATATTTGTTCAGTTCGTCAAGGGGCATTCCGCTCCCGAGTACCTTTTCCATTTCATCTTTGGTCTGACCGTTTGCACCGTTTGCTGTCATTGTGAGTGCGGATGATACCGACAGGGGAGAGATAAGAGTGTTTGATTTGCTGTCAAAGCATTTCTTAAGCAGTTCAACTGAGAAATTGTCGTATGCGCTCTTAAAAGCATCGTCGGGTTTTACGGTTTCGTGGCTTGCGGCTTTGATGCCTGTCATAAGATCCGTTGTTTCGAGGGATTTTTCCGACTGACGAGCCGAGAGGGAGAGTGCCGATAATGTCAGTGCGGTTGTGATGATTGCTGATAAAATTCTTCTTTTCATACTGTTCTCCTTTCGCAAAGGCGATTTAATGCTTTCTGCATATAATACACCGCAGAGATGTCGATTGTCCACAGACGGAAAATAATTTCTGATTTTATTATAATAAGTTGTTTTGGTGAAGTCAATGAAAGTTACAGAATTGTAACCATTTCGTTAGCGTTAAGCAACCGCTTTTCCGGGCGGAGAACTTTACCCGGCGGCAACGGCACTTTTAACGTGATATTTCGGTTTTCTCTATTGACAAACTGCGTTGTGATAGATTATAATTATGTAAGGAGCGTGTAAGATTTTGCACGGTAAAATTCTATGAAGTTTTTTTAAAATAAGGAGAAAAGATATGGCATACATACTCGGTGTCGATATAGGTACGTCCGGTACAAAAACAGTGCTTTTCAGCGAGGACGGCACACCTGTTGCATCGGCGCTTTACGATTATCCTCTTTACACTCCCTGCAACGGCTATGCCGAGCAGGATCCTGCGGACTGGTGGAACGCCTGCGTTAACAGTATCCGTGACGTAGTTGCAAAGAGCGGAGTTCCCGCAGACGAGATAAAGGGCGTAGGTCTTTCGGGACAGATGCACGGACTTGTAATGCTGGACAAGGATAACAAGGTAATCAGAAACAGCATTATCTGGTGCGATCAGCGTACAGGCAAGGAAGTTGTCGAGATCACCGAAAAGGTAGGTCACGACAGACTTATCGCTATCACCGCAAACCCTGCTATAACAGGCTTTACAGCCGCAAAGATAATGTGGGTAAAGAATAACGAGCCTGAAAATTATGAAAAGTGCCGCCATATTCTTCTCCCCAAGGACTATATAAGATTTATGCTCACGGGCGAGTTTGCTACCGAGGTTTCGGACGCATCGGGTATGCAGTTGCTTGATATTCCCGGCAGATGCTGGTCTGACGAGGTGCTGACTAAGCTCGGTATCGACAAGTCGCTTCTTGCCAAGGTTTACGAAAGCCCTGAGATAACAGGTACAGTTACAAAGGCTGTAGCGCAGGCTACAGGTCTTAAGGAGGGTACGCCCGTAGTCGGCGGTGCAGGCGATAATGCGGCTGCCGCTGTCGGAACAGGCGTAGTAGAGGACGGTAAGGCTTTCACGACTATCGGTTCAAGCGGCGTTGTGTTTGCTCATACTTCCGATATATCTATCGACCCCAAGGGCAGAGTACATACATTCTGCTGTGCTGTGCCGGGATGCTGGCACGTTATGGGCGTTACTCAGTCAGCAGGTCTGTCGCTCAAGTGGTTCAGGGATAATTTTGCGTGGAGCGAGATGGAAACAGCCGCTTCTATGGGCGTTGACCCGTACTACCTTATGGATAAGGAAGCCGACAGTGTGCCGATAGGTGCAAACAGACTGCTCTATATGCCTTATCTTAACGGCGAGAGAACACCTCACCTTGACCCCAACGTAAGAGGTGCATTTGTAGGTCTTTCCACAATGCACAAGAAGAAGGATATGCTCAGAGCCGTTATGGAGGGCGTTTCCTATTCACTGCGTGACTGTGTTGAGGTTATGCGTGAGATGAATATAAGCATTGATGATATGATGGCTTGCGGCGGCGGCGGAACATCACCGCTGTGGCGGCAGATGCTCGCAGACCTTTATGCCTGCAACGTAAAGACTACAGCAAACAAGGAAGGTCCTGCACTCGGCGTTGCACTTCTTGCGGCAGTAGGCGCAGGAATATACAGCTCTGTTCCCGAAGCGTGCAAAGCGGTGATCAAGCCCGAAAAGATACAGGAGCCTATTGCTGAAAACAGTGCCAAGTACGAAAAGGTATATGCGCTTTACAAGAAGCTGTATCCAGCTATGAAGGCAAACTTCGACGAGCTGGCTTCACTTGATGTATAATTTATAATATTGTCAGTAACGGAATACGGCTTTTGTGTGTTGCCGTAATCCGTAGGAATATTATGCTAAGTCCGGTTAACCGGAAAGGAGTACCTATGAAACTTTTTATCGACACAGCTAACGTTGATGACATCAGACGTGCCAATGATATGGGCATTATCTGCGGTGTTACCACAAACCCCTCTCTTATCGCAAAAGAGGGAAGAGATTTCAAGCAGGTAGTAAAGGAAATCACAGAAATCGTAGACGGTCCTGTTTCAGCCGAAGTAATTTCGCTTGAAGCAGACAAGATGGTTGAGGAGGCTCTGCCCCTTGCCGCTATACATAAGAATATCGTTATAAAGCTCCCTATGTGCGAGGAGGGTCTTAAGGCCTGCAAGCAGCTTACCGCAAAGGGCATAAAGACAAACGTTACTCTTGTATTCTCAGCCGCTCAGGCACTTCTTGCCGCAAGAGCAGGTGCTACATTTGTCAGCCCGTTCCTCGGCAGACTTGACGATATAGGCATGGAAGGCATGAACCTTATCGAAGAGATCGTTGACATATTCAATGCGCAGGGCATTGAAACAGAGATCATCGCCGCATCTATCCGTAACCCGATGCACGTTACACAGGCGGCAAGACTCGGATGTGATATTGCAACCGTTCCTATGAACGTACTTCTCCAGATGCTTAAGCACCCCCTTACCGACAACGGTATCGACAGGTTCCTTAAGGACTGGGAAGGATTCACTTCCAAGCAGAAGTAATTAAAGCCGCTCAAAAAGCGTGCTTAAAATAACCGAAAGGAAAAATGAAATGTACAGTAATTTAGTTGACACGATCGGCTTTCTCAAGGGAATAGATCCCGATGTTGCTGACGCAATGGACAAGGAGCTTGCCCGTCAGAAAAGAAATCTTGAGCTTATTGCAAGTGAGAATATCGTTTCTCCTGCTGTTATGGCGGCTATGGGAAGCGTTCTTACGAACAAGTATGCTGAGGGATACCCCGGCAAGCGTTATTACGGCGGATGCGAGGACGTTGATATAGTTGAGAATATCGCTATTGAACGTGCCTGCAAGCTGTTCGGAGCAAAGTATGCGAATGTACAGGCTCACTCCGGCGCACAGGCTAACACGGCGGTTTATTTTGCACTGCTGAATCCCGGCGACACGGTAATGGGTATGAGCCTTGCTCACGGCGGACACCTTACACACGGTTCTCCCGTAAACATTTCGGGCAAATACTTCAACTTTGTACCTTACGGACTTGATGAGGAAACCGGCAGACTGAATTACGACAATATACTTGCACTTGCAAAGGAGCATAAGCCCAAGATGATCGTTGCGGGTGCGAGCGCATATCCCAGAGCAATTGACTTTGAAAAGCTCTCGGCTATTGCTAAGGAAGTTGGCGCATATCTTATGGTAGATATGGCGCACATTGCAGGTCTTGTTGCAGGCGGTCAGCATATGTCGCCCGTGCCTTATGCAGACGTTGTGACTACTACAACGCATAAGACACTGAGAGGACCTCGTGGCGGACTTATCCTTACAAATGACGAGGAGCTTGCAAAGAAGATCAACAAGGCTATATTCCCCGGCATACAGGGCGGACCTCTGATGCACGTTATCGCCGCTAAGGCTGTATGCTTCGGTGAGGCACTGAAGCCCGAATTTACAGAGTATGCAAAGCAGATTGTAAAGAACGCATCCGTTCTTGCTGATTCTCTGCTTGAAAAGGGATTCAATCTTGTATCGGGCGGTACAGACAACCACCTTATGCTTGTTGACCTCCAGCCTTTCAATATCACGGGTAAAGAGCTTGAGAAGAAGCTCGACGAGGTGTATATCACAGTTAACAAGAATGCTATACCCAACGATCCTCAGAGTCCTTTCGTAACGAGCGGCGTGCGCATCGGTACACCTGCGGTTACGACAAGAGGATTAAAGGAAGACGATATGAAGCAGATTGCACAGTGCATCTATCTTACTGCGACCGACTTTGACAACAGTGCCGACAAGGTAAGAGAAACAGTAACTGAAATCTGCAGAAAGTACCCTCTGTACGAATAATTGTATATAAGCGAGAACGAGAGATTGATTCCCTCGTTTTCGTGTTGTATAAAATATCGGTTAATTGTTGAATATAGAAAGGAATTTGTAAATGACAGCATCTGCAAGAGATATTATTTTTAATCACTCGGAGAGAGTAGCTCCGCTCGGACTTATTGCTATACCCGGTTCTGAGGAGCTTGGCAAGAAGGTCAACGATTACCTTGTAACATGGTCAAGGGAAGCAGGCTACGATTATGATAATTTTCTCATTGAGAACGAATGCCCCAGATTTTCTTCCGGTGACGGTAAGGCTCTTATCAAGAACACTGTAAGAGGTTATGATGTTTATATTATTGCCGATTTCGGCAACTACAGCCTTGAATATCCGCTGTTCGGCAGAATGAACCGTATGTCGCCCGACGATCACTTCCAGAACCTCAAGCGTATCATACAGGCTATCGGCGGTAAGGCTCACCGTATCAACGTTATCACGCCTATACTTTACGGCGGAAGACAGCACAGAAGAAACTACAGAGAATCGCTTGACTGCGCTGTAGCGCTTCAGGAACTTCAGAATATGGGCGTTTCCAATATCATTGCGTTTGACGCTCACGATCCCAGAGTATGCAACGCAGTTCCTCTGATGGGCTTTGATAATATAATCCCCACATATCAGGTGCTGAAGGCTCTGTTCAAGTATGTAAATGACTTCAAGATGGATAAGGATCATTTTATGGTTGTCAGCCCCGATGAAGGTGCGCTCAACAGAAATATGTACTATTCATCTGTACTTGGTGTAGACCTTGGTATGTTCTATAAAAGACGTGATTATTCTCAGGTAGTGAACGGACGTAACCCTATCGTAGCTCACGAATATCTCGGTAACTCGGTAGAGGGCAAGGATGTGTTCATTGCGGACGATATTATTTCATCGGGCGAATCTATGCTTGATATTGCTATCGAGCTTAAGAAGCGTAACGCAAAGAGAATTTTTGCATATGCGACATATCCTATTTTCACAAACGGTCTTGAAGCGTTTGACAAGGCCTATGCCGACGGCAAGATCGACTATGTGTTCGGTACAAACCTTTCCTACAGAACGCCCGAACTGCTCAGCAGGGAATGGTTCTGCGAGGTTGACGTGTCGAAGTATCTGTCATATCTGATTATGGCTCTTAACCACGATATGTCTATCAGCAAGGTAATTGATCCTCACCAGAAGATAAGCGCTTTACTTGAAAAGCACAAGAACGACTGATAAGGTAATATGGTATTTCAGCCTCCGCTCTGTGACGGGCGGAGGCTTATATTTTACAGGAGATGAATTATGCCGTTAGCAGACAGAATACGTCCGTCAACGCTTGATGAGGTTGTGGGACAAAGGCACATCTTAGCGCAGGGAAAACCGCTTTACAATATCATCAGCAGGGGAAAGATACCCAATATGATATTCTACGGGCCGTCGGGAGTGGGCAAAACCACTGTGGCAAATATTATCGCCCAAAAAACAAGTATGAGCCTGTACAGGCTGAACGGTACGCAGGCATCGACATCGGACATAAAGGACGTTGTTGCGAATTTAGGGACATTCGGTGCGGCAGGCGGAATTCTGCTATTCCTTGATGAGATACAATATCTCAATAAAAAGCAGCAGCAGACACTGCTCGAATATATCGAGAGCGGAGAAATAACGCTGATTGCATCTACGACGGAGAATCCGTATTTCTATGTATACAGTGCCGTTCTTTCACGCTGTACCGTGTTTGAATTCAAGCAGGTGACGGCGGAGGATATACTTCCTGCGGTGGAACGTGCTTTCAGGCTTATGGGCGAGGAGATGCACACGCAGTTCACGCTTGAGGAAGGCGTTGTAAGCCATATTGCTTACGGCTGCGGCGGCGATGTGAGAAAGGCGGCGAATACGGTTGAGCTTTGCTGTCTTTCGAGCGAGGGCGATACGGTGACGATGGAAACCGCAAAGCTGCTTACGCAGAAGAGCAGTATGAACTACGACCGTGACGGCGATCATCATTATGATATTCTGTCGGGGCTGCAGAAGTCGATAAGAGGCTCGGACGAAAATGCGGCGCTTCATTATGCGGCACGTTTGCTTGCGGCAGGGGATATTACCTCGCTTTGCAGACGACTTCTTGTTATAGCGAGCGAGGATATAGGGCTTGCGTATCCTATGGCGGTGCCGATAGTAAAGGCTTGCGTTGACAGTGCGTTACAGCTTGGGCTTCCTGAGGCGAGGATACCGCTGGGCGAAGCGGTCGTTCTGCTTGCGACATCGCCGAAGTCCAACAGTGCGTATCTCGGTATAAATGCCGCTATGCAGGATGTTGAGGACGGCAAAACAGGAGATATACCCCGACAGCTTCAGAACAAGCATTATGACGGAGAGGGCAATGCGGTGAAGGGTCAGCATTATCTTTATCCGCACGACTATCCGGATCATTATGTAAAACAGCAGTATCTGCCTGACGCTATAAAGGACAGGGTCTATTATACGTTCGGCGATAACAAATTTGAACAGCAGTCAAAGGCATATTGGGATAAGATAAAAGGAAAGAAGTAAAAGAATCCGACGGCGTTACTTGCTGTCGGATTTCAGTTTGTAGAAAAAGTCTTGTATTTGATGTATTTCTGTTATATCATTCAGCTTCGGCTACGATAGTAAACTACTGATAGTTCTGTTTGTCGGATAGCCGCATTGTTTTTATTTGCACTGCTATTTATTACATTTGCTATCATTTTCTCTTTTTGTAGGGGAGGCGGCTTGTGTCAAGAGTAACATGGTTTACACTTTGTGCAAGCACATGGTTTACATGTTATCA